>Ga0209154_1000080_pt1 | contig 67935 bp, 63 predicted proteins | sample GraSoiAngelo_121_FD_185878 | JGI IMG/M metagenome (GOLD analysis project Ga0209154, IMG submission 185878) | Grasslands soil microbial communities from the Angelo Coastal Reserve, California, USA - 14_0919_12_20cm (SPAdes) (version 2) | ecosystem: Environmental > Terrestrial > Soil > Grasslands ... | reverse complement strand
GCCTGACGCGTGGGGGGTGCTGGAGATGGGTCCCTTCGCCATCACGCCGGCTCAGGAGCGGCTGCGGGACGTGGCCCGTGAGTTCGCCGGCAGGGTCGTGGCGCCGGCGGCGGCGGACCTCGACCGGCGCGCGGATCCCCGGGAGTGTTTCTCGCCGGCGATCGTCGAGGAAGCCAGCAAGGCGGGCCTGCGGACCCTCACGCTGCCTCCGGAACTCGGGGGCCAGGGGGCGGATTCCCTCACGGCCGCCATCGTCATCGAGGAGCTGGCCAAAGCCGATCTCGGGGTCTCAGTTATCTTCGCCCAGGTCCTCAAAATCGCGCAAACGCTGCACAAGGCCTGTACGGCGGCCCAGAGACAACGCTTCCTGCACCCGTTCCGGGACGATCCCAATTTTCTCTTGGCGATCGCCATCACGGAGCCGGAAACCTCCTCGGATTACATCATCCCGGTGCGAGCCCCCGGCGCCCGTTTTCGCACGGTCGCCGTTCGCCGGGATCGGGGGTGGGTGGTGACAGGGAAGAAACACTTCATCTCCAACGGGAGCCGGGCGGGCCTGTACCTGGTCTTCGCGCAAACCGAGCCGGGAAAGGGCCTGGTCGAGGGCGCCACGTGCTTTCTGCTCACACGCGACATGCCCGGCTTCACCATCGGCGCGGTGCACGATAAGATGGGGGAGCGGCTGGTCAACAATGCCGAACTGATCTTCCGAGACTGTTTTGTCCCCGACGACCATGTGCTCGGGCGGGTGGGCGGTGGATTCGATGTGCTGGTTGAATTCTTCCCCGCGAGCAACGCCTACGCGGCGGCCAGCGTCCTCGGCGTGGCCGAGGCCGCGTATGACCGGACGCTCGAGTGGACGGGGACACGCGTGCAGGGGGGGCGCCCTCTGCTGGACCATGATCTTGTCGCCGCGGACGTGGCGGAGATGCGGATGCTGCTCGACGCGGCCCGAGCGTATACGTACCAGGCCGCGTGGGCCGCGGATCATCGCGACCACGGGTGGGATCCGACCCTGGGGGCGTTTCCGAAGGTGTTTGCGTCCCAGGTGGCGTGGCGCGTCGTCACCACGGCCCTGGAGCTCCACGGGGGCTACGGCTACATGCGAGAGCGCGGGCTGGAGAAGCTCCTTCGCGACGCCGCCGCGTTTTTCCATTCAGACGGGGCGAACCGCTCGCTGCTCTTGAAAGGGGCCGGCTTCATCCGGCAGGCCCAGGGACGATCCCGGCCGGCGGGGTAACGCCGGCTCTGGTCACCCGCGCTTGGGCGGAGCGGCCGCCTCCGTCCCGAGGGAGACAATGTCCGGGCCGGCATCGGCGCCGATGTGGAAGCCCTGCGCGCAGTCCACCCCGTACTCCCGCAGGAGCTGGACGGTCTCGGCATCGCTCACAAACTCCGCGATCGTCTCCTTGCCCAGTCCCCGGGCGATCGCGACAATCGCCTTGACGAGATGCTGGTCGACGGTGTCGCGCGGGAGGTCGCGGATGAAGCTGCCGTCGATCTTGAGGTAGTCCACCGCCAGGGACTTCAGGTGATAGAACGACGCAAACCCGACCCCGAAGTCGTCGAGCCCGACCTGGCATCCGAGATTCCGCAGCGTGTCCACAAACTTCTCCGCCAGGTGGATGTTGGTGATGGCCGTGCTCTCCGTGATTTCGAGGGAGAGATTGCGCGGGTTGACGCCGGCTCGGGAGAGCTCGTCCTGGATCATGGGGAGCAGGTCGGCGTCCGCGAGGGCCTTGCCGGACACGTTGACGGCCAGCTTGAGCTCGCGCCCGGCCAGGCGGTGCCCGGCGAGGAGGCGGATGGCGCGCCGGATCACCCAGCGGTCGATCCCCTGGATGAGGCCGAAGCGCTCGGCCGTCTCGAGGAAGGCGCCCGGGTGGATGATCTCGCCTTTGTCCCCGACCATGCGGACCAGGAGCTCGTATTGGGCGATGCGGTTGGTGCGCAGATCGAGGATGGGCTGCGCCTGCAGCTGAAACAGGTCTCGCTCCAGGGCCTCGCGGATGCGGCGCTGCCAGGAGAGCCGCGACTGGCTGTCGGCCTGCAGGTCCCGGTCCGGGGCGTAGAGGCTGAACTGGTTCCGGCCGTTCTCTTTGGACTGGTACATCGCGAGGTCCGCGCGGGCGAGGAGATCGTCCAGGTTGGCGGCGTGCTCGGGAAAGAGGGCGATGCCGATGCTGGCCGTGACATTGATCGGCCGGCCCTCGGCCTCGATCGTCGTCTTTCTGAGGGACTCGAGCAGGCGCTCGGTGAGCGCGACCGCCTGGTCCTTGTCCGTGTGCGCCAGGAGCACGGCGAACTCGTCGCCGCCCATCCGGGCGATGACGTCGGTCTCCCGCAGCCGCTCCCGCAGCAGGGCGCTCACGCGGACGAGGAGGGCGTCCCCGGCGGGATGGCCCAGGCTGTCGTTGACGTCCTTGAACTGGTCGAGGTCCACGAACACCAGCGCGCCGTGGACGCCGTAGCGGCGGGCCTCCGCCAGGTGGCGGTCCACTTCCTCCTGGAACCGCCGGCGGGTGTAGAGGCCGGTGAGGGGATCGTGATTGGCCAGCTGCACCAGCTGCTGCTCGAACCGCTTGCGCTCGCTGATGTCCCGGGCGATGACGGAATAGAATTCCACGTGCCCATCCGGCCCCGTGTGGGCGATCATGACCATCGAGACGGGGATCTGCTTGCCGTTCCGGCTGAACAAGGTGACCTCGCCGTTCCACCCGCCGTCGCGCACGGCGGCGGGCATGACCTCGTTGGCGATGAACGACTGCGCGTCCCCGGCGAAGATGCTCTCGAGGGTAAGGGCGGAGATGTCTTCTTCGGGGGAGATCCCGAGCATCCGCCGGCCCGCGCCGTTGATGTAGAATCCCCGGCCGGGCAGGTCGGTGATGGTCACGAAGTCCGTTGTGGCCTCAATGAGCTCGGTCAGCTGGGCCCGGGCCGCTTCCGTCTGGCGCTGCTCGGTCATGTCCGCGATCAGGACCATCATGCCGCTGATGGATCCGGTTTGATCGAAGGTCGGGGCGGCGGAGACCGTCACGTCGACCGGGAGCCCCTCCTTCTGCGCGACCTGCGTCGCGATCTTGGTGAGGGTCTCCCCCTGGAGCACGCGCTGAAGCAATTCATGGATCTCTTCCTCGGTGCTCTGGAACAGCAGCGGATCGGGTTGACCGACGATCTCCTCTTGGGTCCAGCCGAAGAGGCGCTCCGCGGTGGCGTTCCAGCTGCGGATGTTGCCTTCGGTGTCCACCTCGACGATGGCCAGCGGCGAGGCGCCGACCAGCATCTCGAGCCGCTGGGAGGTGTCCTGCATCGAGTCCATGGCTCTCCGGCGCTCCACCACGACGGCGAACGCGTGGGCGACGCCCTGCAGGAAGGTGACGTCTCCCTCGCCGAACGCCCGCGCGCCGGTCGTGGCCACGGCCAGCACGCCGAACGGTCCGTCCCGGCCGGGGATCGCCACGCTCAGGCCGCTCTTCACCGCGGTCTTGTGGACGACGGAGGGCACGGTGAACCGGGCCTCCTTTTTGTAGTCTTCGACGATCACCGGCAGGGTCGAGGTCAGCGTGTAGCCCGCCTGGGACTTCGGGCCGCCGTCGACGATGGCGCCCTCGTGCGGGTCCCCCGCCCAGCTGAACCCGGCGCACAGCCGGAAGGTCCCCGTGTTCTTGAGGAACTCGAGCACGCTGCAGTACTGGACGTCGAGGATCCGCGCCACGGTGGCGGCGGCCTCGGTCATGAACGCGGATGCGTCGGCCTCCGAGAACGCGCGCTGCCCGATGGCGGCCAGCGCGTCCCGCATGCCGGTCTGCTCGGCCGGTGGCGCCTCGGCGGTCCCGGGCTTCACAGGCTTCACGGGTTGAACTCCGTCCCCTGTCGGTCCAGCATGGTCGTCGTGCCCCCCCTGTTCTAATGCCCCGGAACGCCCTGCGCACGGACGCCCGGGGCGTCCAGCGGGAGGCCGTACCAGGGGCGGGCTCTTGGGGGGAGGGGCGCTGATCCGCGGCCGAACGGGGCGGCCGGCGGGGGCCGGCCGCCGCCGCGCCCACTAGGAGGAGGACGGGGGGGGATCCTTGGGTTGCTCCGCGGGCGAACGCTCTGCCGGGCGCTCCGCCGCGGGGCCGAACTCGCGATAGCGGCGGGCCAGATCTGCCAGGTGCTGAGCCACGCGGGCGTTCACCGAGCCCGCGGGGTACCGGCCGTCTCCGTCGGGGGTCCCGGCGGGGGTGCCGGTCAGGATCTCGATGCCTTCGTCCACGGTGCGGACCGCCCAGACGTTGAAGCGGCCCTCGCGGACGGCGTCGACGACCTCTTCGCGGAGCATGAGGTCGCGGACGTTCCGGTGGGGGATCATGACCCCCTGGCGGCCGGTGAACCCCTTGGCCTTGCAGACGTAGTAGAAGCCCTCGACCTTCTCGTTCACGCCGCCGATGGGCTGGATCTCGCCCATCTGGTTGACGGACCCCGTCACCGCGATCCCCTGATCGATCGGCAGGCCCGCGAGCTCGCTGAGGAGCGCGTACAGTTCGGTCGAGCTGGCGCTGTCGCCGTCGACGTCGGAGTAGAGCTGCTCGAAGGTGAGCGAGGCGGAAAGGCTGAGGGGGTGCTGCTGGGCGAAGCGGCTCGCCACAAACGAGGAGAGGACGAACACCCCCTTGCTGTGGATGCGTCCGGACATCTGGGTTTCGCGCTCGATGTTGACGACGCCGCGGCCGCCGACGTAGGCGCGCGCCGTAATCCGGCTCGGCGACCCGAACGTGTAGTCGCCGAGCTGCAGCACCGACAGGCCGTTGATCTGCCCGGTCACCGTCCCCTGCGTATCGACGAGGATCTGGCCCTTGGCGATCATTTCCCGGATCTTCTCCTCGAGCAGGTTGGAGCGGTAGGCCTTCTCCTCGACCGCCCGCCGCACATGCTCCCGGGTGACCGTGGGGCTCCCGGCCTGGCCCGCCCAGGCCGCGGCCTCGTAGACGACCTCGACCACTTCGTTGAAGCGGGTGCTCAATTTATCCTGGTTCGCGGCGAGGCGGGCGCTGTGCTCGAGCACGGCGGCGACTCCCGCCGCGTCGAAGTGGCACGATCCCGTGCGGTGGCAGATGGCCGCGATGGCGCGGGCGTACTCCCGCTGGGTCTGGGGCGTCCGGTCGATCGTGATGTCGAAGTCCGCCCGGATCTTGAACAGCTTCTCGAACTCCTCGTCGAGCCCGTAGAGCAGGTGGTAGACGTCGGGGGTCCCGATCATGAGGACCTTGACGTCGAGCGGGATCGGGTCCGGCCGCAGCGTCGCCGCGGGAAGGGCGCCGAGCGCCTCGCCCAGCGGCTCGATCCGGATCTCCCGGCCGCGGAGCGCGCGCTTGAGCCCTTCGTAGGCGAACGGGCTGGTGAGCACGTCGCGCGCCTGGAGGATGAGGAAGCCGCCGTTCGCGCGGTGGAGGGCGCCGGGCTTGATCATCGTGAAGTCCGTGACGAGCGCGCCGAACTCGGCCCGGTATTCCGCCTTCCCCACCAGGTTGTAGTAGGTGGGGTTGGTCTCGATGATCACCGGCGCACCGCGGGTGTCCCGGTGGTCCACCAGCAGGTTGACCTGGTACCGGGCGAACCGATCCCGGCGGAGGAACGGGAGCTCCTGGCGCGCCTGCTCGGCGCCCTCCTCGTCCCCGGCGCCGCGCAGCTCGGCCAGGTGGTCGAGCATGTCCTGCTCGGCCGCGTCGAGGAACGCCACGACTTTCGGATTCTCGCGGTACTGCTCCTTGAGGCGCGCCACCGGAGCGTCGATCACGGACTTGGCCGTCTGCGCGTCGAACTGCCGGAGGGCTTCGCGCCCCTCCCGCTCGAGCGAGCGCGCCTTGCGCTGCGCCTCGGCCAGGACGTCTTCGAGTTCCTTGGTGCGGGCCGCGATCCGAGCCCGCTCCACTTCGGGGAGGCCCTGGAACACCTCGGGGGAGACCGGGCGTCCCTGCAGATCGACCGCCACCGTCGCGATCCCGGTCGGCGTGCGCTGCAGCAGCAGCCCCCGGATCTTGGCCTGGTTTTCGAGCTGCTGCCAGAGCTCCGCCAACTGCTGCTCGTACCGCTTGGCGACGGTGGCCCGCTGCTGCTCGTAGGCGTCGCCGGCGAAGACGCGGCGCAGCCCCTCCCGCACCTCGGTGATGAGGTCGGCCACGCCTTCCCGGAACGCCCGCCCCGTGCCGGTGCCGAGCGAAATGGCGATCGGCTGGTCGGCCACGGCGAAGTTCCGGACGTAGCACCAGTCCTGGGGCGCCGGCTGCGCCTGCGCGATCCGCTCGACCTCGAGGCGGGCGTAACTGCTGCGGCCCGTGCCCGGCGGCCCGCTCACGAAGACGTTGTAGCCGTGCTGGCCGATTCCCAGTCCGAACTGGAGGGCGTGCACGCCCCTGGCCTGGCCGACGATCGCGGCCTGCTGCGGCAGATCCGCGGTCGTCGTGAACCCGAGGTCGGCCGGATCGCAGGTCCAGCGGAGCGTCTCCGGCGGGAGGCGGCGGTCGTCTTTGGTTGACGGGGTCATGGCGGGACTTTCGATAGGGAGCAGGAGTTCGCCTCTTGACAGGCCTGGCTGTCTGCATATACTGATGTTCAGATATTTCAATATCTACGATTGGAGCGCGCGATGCAGGTCTCATTGGCTCCACAGACTGCGCAGCAGATTCGAGACGCGCTTGGGGACGGCGTGGACCTCGCCCCGGAGAACACCCCGGCGGTCCTGGCCCGCCTCGCCGTCGAGGCGCCGGCGATCTACTCCGAGGTGCTGGCCCAGATCTCGGGATCCCAGATCCGTCTCGACAGTGAGGCTGAGCTCCACAAGAGGCGGCGCCGGCACATGCTGCGGCGTCTGTTCTTCTCCTGGGGGGAATACGAGACCGATGTGGGAGACCGGGTGTTCGCCAAGCGCCACATCGCGGCCGCGGTGCCGCTGTCGGCGGCCGCGCTGACCTTGGTGGTCCTCGCGGCGGGGCACGTCTTCGGGCACCGGCCGATCTTCTCGACCGGCCCCCGTGGCGCGGCCCCGGACCTGCCGCCGCAGGGGCAGATCCGCGTCTCCACGCCGGGCGGGCCCGCGGCCCGCCGCCCCGGTGAGGGGGCGCTGTCGTTTCCTTCGCTCCCCGTTCCCGCCGCGTCCGCGGGCCTCACCGCCGGGCCGTCGCGGAGTCCCCTCGCGGTTCGCCGGGAAACCGATCCGGCGCAGGAGGCGGGTTTTTCAGCCAGGCCCGGCACGGTCCTCCCGGCCGTCCCGGTCGTCTACAACCGGGTGGCCGGTCCCGCGGCGGATCACCCATCGGCCTCAGAGGTGCCCTCATCACCGGCGGAGCCCGCCGGGGAAGCGGTCGACTCGACGCGTCTCCTGGTTCCCGGAACGCGCCTCTCGGGCAGGCTGGTCACCGGCATCCTCGTGGTCCCCGGCGGCCCCCCGGCGCCCGCCGTGGTGGAGGCCGGCGATCCTCCAGGAATCTGGCTCGGGCAGGCTGCGCTCGCTCCCGGAGGTCGTGTGCAAATCACGCTCCAACTGACGGGCCACGACCGCGCGCACGCGGTCCGCGGCCTCGCCCTGGATCCGGAGCGCCTGGTGCCGGGGTTGACCGGCCGGACGTCGATGGAGCCCCCCGCGGCCGGCGCCGCCGTGGCAACCGCGGCGCTTGGGGCGGCCGCCGACTATGCGCAGGCGGCCGCCCGGCAGGGGACCGCCGGCGTCCTCGACGGGTGGGATCCGTTCTCGGGCGGAGGACCGGCTCCCGCGTGGACGTATGTGGCCGCCCGTCTGGCCCAGGCCCTCGACACCCGCGGGCTCGCGGGGAGCCGAATGCCGGCGACCGAGATTCCCGCAGGCGCGCAGATGGTCATTCTGGTGATGGGAGGATCGTGACATGCGAGTGAGGGCATGCGTGATGGCCGGCATGGGATTGACCTCGGCGCTGGTCTGGCTCACGCCGGTTCCAGGACAGGCGCAGGGCCTCCCCGGCGGCGGCCCGTCGGGCGACCTGTTCGCGCCGCTGACCAACCTCTTCACCATGGCCGCCGAGAGCCTGTCGGGCGTGTTTGGCCTCGCGTACGCGACCGCCGCGCTCCTGGTCGCCGGCGCTCTCATCGTGGCCGATCATCGGAACGGCGTGCGCAGCGCGTTGTGGGTCATCATCGGCTCGGTCGTGCTCTTTTTCGGCGGCCAGATCATCAGGATGATCAAGGGATAGCGCGCGTGCTCCCACAGCATCCCGTCTATCGGAAGCTGGACGCCGGGGTGACCGTCCTCGGGGTCGAGCTCGAGGACTGGCTGGGATTGGGCGTCGCGTTCGTGATCCTGTCACGGGCGAGCGACCTGCTGGTGGGGAAGGCGCTGGGGATCCCCCGCGCCGAGGCGGGCGTCTCCGCGGCCGCCACCGGTGTGGTCTTCCTGCTGTGGCGCCGCATCCGGGAACGGACCCCCCGGAGGTTTGTCCGTCACCTCCTGGACTACCTGGGGGAGCCCGACGCGTACGTGGCGGCCCCCGATCAGGACGCCAACCCCTACGTGGTCTGAGGTGTGGCTGTGCCGCCGGCGGAGTCGTGGGGAGACCTGACGCGCGAGCTGCCGTACTGGACGATCCGGGATGGCGCGGTCGTCCTTCGCGATGGGAGCTACCGCCTGGGGTTCGAGGTGACGCTTCCGGGCACCGAGGTCTGGGACGCGGCGCAGCTGAGCGCGTGCAATGACCGCCTCCGCACCTTGATCGGCGCCGCCGTGCCCGAAGGCGAGTGTGTCCGGATCTACGTGGAGGTCCACGCCGACTATTCGGAGATGCTGCGCGCGTTTGCGGATGCCTGCCGGAGTTCCCGCGCCGTGGTGCGGGAGCTCCACCGGCGCCGCGTGTCCGCCTTGAGCGAGGCGCACGCGGCCGGCCGGCTGGTGAGCCAGCGCGTGATCCTCGATCTCTCCTATCACCCCCCGCGGATGGGACGGAGACGCTGGTGGGCCCCGCTGGACCGCGCCACGTACCTGCGCCACGTGAGCGAATGGGGAATGCTCCGCGATCTGATGGTCGGGCACTGCGAGCGGTGCGGATTTCGGGCGCGTCCGCTCGACGACGGCGCGCTGCTGGCCGCGATCTGGCGGTATTTCAACCCGGACCGCAAGCGCTACTGCCCTCCGCCGGCGGTGCCGGTGGACAACCAATCCCTCGAGCTCCCCCGGCGCGTCCTCGGCGCCTGGCCGTTTCTCAGCCGCCGGTCGGTGCGGACGGCCGTCGCGCGGTCGGACGTGTTCCGGCGGTGGGATTTTCTGTGGCTCGATGGCCACGCGCACGCGGTCGTCGCGATGGACGCCCTTCCCGACACGCCCACCACACCGAACGCCGTGGGGCCGCTTCAGGCCCTGCCCGGCTCCTACTGGCTGGTCATTGAAGCCTGGAACGACCCTCGGTCCGACCAAATCAAACGGCTGGAACTGAAAAGCCGGCTGAGCCGCCAGGCGGTGCTCGCCCAGGACGGCGGTGATTCGAACGCGCGCGCGGTCGAGCGGCAGCTGTCGGACGCCCTCGACGTCATCCAGCTCACCAGCGAGCGCGTGGTCCGCGTGGGAGCGGCCGTGGTGCTCCAGGAGCCGAATCCGGAGGCGGCGCGCGCGGCCGCCCGGCGCGCGGTGGGCGCGTTCCAGCAGATTCCCGGCGTCGACGCCCGCATCGAGTCGGCGGCCCTCCGCCGGCAGTTCGTGCAGCTCGCGCCGTTCAGCGGGCTTCCGAATGAGCGGCTGATGCGGATGCTGACCAGCAACGCCGCCGATTTCGTCCCCTGCCACGCGCCGTGGCGGGGCGCCGTCCGGCCGGTCTGCCCGTTCTTCACCCGCCGGGACAGCCTGGTGCCGCTCGATCCCTTCGATCCGCGGCTGCCGTCCTGGAACGCCATTGTGGTCGGCGAGTCCGGAGGAGGGAAGACGCACTTCGCGATCGCCTGGCTGTCGCATCTGCTGGCGCTGGATCCCGTGGTGCTGATCGTCGACAAGGGCGGCGCCTACCGGACCTTCTGCGACGTCTACGGGGGACAGTACGTGCACCTCGATCCCGACGCGGGCATCGCGATCAATCCCTTCGACCTGCTCGCGGGCGAGGTGGAGCCCGATTCCACTCAGCTCGCCCTGCTCAAGAGCCTCGCCGCGCTGATGGTGGCCGAACCGGACCGCGCTCCGGATCGCCAGGAGATGGCGCTGTTGGAATCGGCGATCCGCCAGACCTACGCGCGGGCCGCCGGCGCGCCCGTGTTCCTGCACGACCTCGTTCGCACCCTGCGCACCTTCGAGCAGGTCGGCGCGCATCACGCGGGACCGGAGGAGTGGGCCGCGGCGAGGGGCATCGCGCGCCGGCTGGAGCAGTGGGTGGACCAGGGGATCTACGCCCGGCTGCTCGACCGCCCGTCCTCGGTGGATCTCAGCGCCGACGTCGTCTGCATCGACACCGAAGGGCTCAACGAGCACCACCCCGAGCTGGTGCCGATCGCCGCCCTGCTGGCCAACCATCTCATCTACCGGCGCGTCAAGGCCGATGAGGGGCGCCTGAAGTACGTGGTCAGCGATGAGACCTGGGCCGCGCTGCTGAACCGGGTGGCCGCGGACTCCCTGGTGGGCATGTTCCGCCGGTTCCGCAAGTTCGGGGCGGGGATCATGGCGATCAGCCAGCGGGTGCAGGATTTCGAAAGCGAGCATGCCCGGGGCATTCTCGAGAACGCCCCGGTGAAGGTGCTGACCCGCGCCGCGGACGCGGATCGCGTCGCCCCGCTGCTCGGGCTCAACGACCAGTACCGGATGCTGTGGAAGAGCCTGGCGCAGCGCCGCGGCGTGTTCAGTGAAGCGCTGGTCATCATGGACCTGCAGGAGGGGCGCGAGGGAGGGGTGGTCGTCGTTCGGGACATTCCGGAAGACTACCTCATCGCCACGACGACCGCGGAGGAACGGCGCGAGCGCGACCGGCTCGCCGCCCGCATGGGGACGTGGGAAGCCATCCAGCAGCTCGCCAAATCGCGGAGGGTGCCATGTCTGCACAATGGATCGGACGGGCGAACGCCTTTGGGATCCTGATCGGCCTCCTGCTCATCCCGGCGGCCTCCGGAGCGCCGGCCTCCGGAGCGTCCATCTTCGGAGCGCCTGCCGCCGGCCCCGCGGGATCAACGGCGATCGTGCCCTCGGCCTGGTCCGGGGGCGCAGCCGCGTGGCCGGATGAGATGCCGCCCGTGGACACCCCGGGGGATCTCGCGCGGTTCATCGCCGAGGTCCGGGCATCGCTCGACCGCCTGGCGGAATGGGTCCGGGTGTTTCCGCAGATGGTCTCGGAGACCCTGACGCGGATGATCTGGGAATCGCCGGGCCTGCTGCCGGAGGGGGCCGATCTGGACGGGCTGGCGCGGCAGATCGCCGCGCTGCCTCGGGCCCTGCGGGGGCCGCTCGAGGCGGTCCTCGGGAAGCTCGCGGCGGCGGCGGCGCCGGGCGCGGCCGGTGCGCGTCACCGTGCTTATATAGAAGGCGATCCGGCCACGGCGCACGAGGCCATGGGCATTGTCGAGACCGACCAGGTGGTCGTGGGCGGGGCGGTTCAGCAGCGGGCGTCATCCGAGGCGACGGCGGCGGCGGCGGATGCGGTCTCGCGCGACCTGCGTCCCGAGCTCGCGGCGGCGCAGGCGGACCAGGCCGGCCGGATGCTGGTGTCCGCCGCGCAGGGCCTGCCCAGCTCGCGGGCGGGCATTGAGCTGCTGGTCGCGGGCGTGGGCACGGGCCTGCGGAGGCAGGCGGATCTGGGCGCGGCCGCGGCGGACCGCCTCACCGTCCTCGTGCAGCAGACCGCGCAGGTCAGCCAGCAGGTCGCGGCGCTCGCGGCCACCACGGGCTCGCTGACGCTCCGGCAGGCGGAGCAGGACCGCCGGGCCTTGGACGCGCAGCTGGAATTCGCGGACACGGTGTCCACGGCCGCGCACCTGCTGGTGGGCGTCGTGACGGATGCCGGCGAGACGCGGTCCACGGATCCGCAGCTGAGGCCGCTCTACTGAGTTCTCGGGGCGCGGCGACGGGGCCATGAGCGGGTTTGAGCGCGGCATCGCCGACGTGTTCGCCGCGCTGGAACAGTGGCTGGTCTCGACCGGCGCCACCCAGTCGATGATGCGGCTGGCCTGGGCGGTGCTGACCTCCCTCTGGCTGGGCCACGTCGCCGTCTCGATGCGCCCCGGGGGCGCGCCGGATATGGTGGGGACCTTTGGCCGGATGTTTGTCGCCGCCGGACTCCTGCTGGCGATCGGCTCCCTCAACCGGATCGTCCTCCTGGCCTTCGGCACGCTCCGGGATGCCGGGTCCGCGGTCCTGTCCGGGCTGCTCTCGCAGAGCTGGGCCCAGTTCAGAGAGGAGCTGCTGGGTCCGCATCGCGCCCTCTTCCGACTGCTCGGACAGTTGCTCGGACCGTGGATCACGGCGGCCCCCTGGGCCCCCCACGCGCTGCTGCTGGGAATCCTGCTCGGGGTGCTGCTCTTTGCGATCGGCTCCATGGTGTATCTGGCGATCCTCTTCTTCGCGCACCTCACGCTGCTGCTGGCGCTGTTTCTGGCGCCGCTCGCCGTGGCGCTGCTGGCGGCGCCGGGGACGGCCCGGTGGACCGCGCGGTGGGCGGTGGTGATCGTCAGGACCGGACTGGTGGTCTTCTGCGTCAGGGTCATTCACGCCGCGGCAATTTATCTCGCGGTGATCGTGCCGATCCGGCAGGTGTTCGCGGGAAACACCGGCGGCCCCGACCTGCCCGGAGGGGGGGCCGGAGGGATTGCCTCGCTCGCCGCCGGCTTCTTCCAGTTAGGGCTGCTCCTGATGCAGATGGTGGTGGGGACCGGGATCGGCGTGTACGCGATGCTCCGGGCCGAGCGGCTGACGGGGCAGTTCGTCGATGGGGTGGCGTTCGGCGACGGCGCCCGAGCGGTCGGCGGCCCCATCGCGTTCGGCGTGCGGTACGCGGCCGGGGCGATGCGGGGCGGGGTGAGCCTCCCCGGCCCGAGCGTGGCGGGAGACGACGCTTCCGGATCCGGGCCGACGGCATCCGGGCCCACGCCGGGAGGCGCGAGCCCCTTTGGATCATCCCTTCGCGGCGGCGCGCAGGAGGCCACGGTCCTCCAGCCGGGAGGCCGGTTTCACCAATGAGGGCGGGCGCCCGCCGCTTCGTCGCCGGCGCGGCCATCGCGGGGCTCGTTCTGGCCGCGGACGCCTCTTCGGGCGCTGAGCCGATCCCCGCGGGCGGGGCGGCCGCCGTCCTCTCGTTCGTTGATGCCGCGGCCGGGCGGGTCGAGGTCGTGCGCGGATGGCCGGCGCGGCCGACGGATACCGACGTCTATCCCTTCGTCCCCTACTTCTGGGGGAGCTGCCCGGGGCCCGGGGCCATCATGATGCTCGTGACACTCCCGCCGGGCTCCGCTCCGCTTGCCGCCATCGCCGGCCGCCTCGTCTCGGGACTCGGCCTGCCCCCGCCCGGGCCGCGTCCCTCGAGCGAGCCCATAACACTCGCGCGCATCGCGGCCGGGCTGCGGACGCCGGGCGATCCGGCGCAGGCGGCGCTCGCGGCGGCCGTTCCATGGATCAGCGACCTCGAGACGTACGAGCGATGGGGATACGCCGTCTTCCTGTTCATCCACTGGGAGGGGATCAGTTGCGTGGCGACCTTCAGGGCCGTTCCCGAGGGCTACGGGATTCCATTCGTCCAGTAGCCCTCGATGCGTCCCGTGGCGGACGGAGACCGGGGCGGGACGCCGCGTTGACAAATCAGACTAGTCAGACTAGTCTAAAATCAATGGCGCAGACGTATTCGACGTACGAAGCCAAGGCGCGTTTCAGCGAGATCATCCGGAAGGTCCGGGCGGGGCAGCGCATTGTCATCTCGCACCGGGGGCGCGAGGTGGCGGAGATCCGGCCGCTGGGAACGCGGAATCCAGACCTAGCCCATCGGCTGGAACACCTGGAAGACGAAGGCGTGCTCGACCGACAGGCCTCGCCTACCGGCCCTCTTGGGCCGCTCGCTCGGAGGCCAGGAGCCCTGACCCGGTTCCTCGAGTCACGAGAGTGAACCTCGCGTACGTTGATACTTCCGGTCTCGTGGCGATTGCGTTCGATGAGCCCGGCGGACGCCGGCTCGCGCAACGGCTGCGGCGGTACGATCGCCTCTTCGCGTCGAACCTTCTCGAAGCCGAGTTCCGTGCAACGCTGCTTCGTGAAAAGGTGGATGCGCGCGCGGAGGCCTTGCTCTCCTGGATTACCTGGGTCTATCCCAACCGGCCGTTGACCGAGGAGTTCAAGCGGATTTCTTCGGTGGGCTATGTGAAGGGCGCCGACATGTGGCATCTTGCCCATGCCCTGTTCCTCGCGCCCGAGGGCGCTGGCCTGGAGTTCCTCACGCTCGACGAGCGTCAACGTGACGTGTCCGTCAGGCTCGGGTTCCACGCACTGGAACGGCCGTAGGCGGTGCGCCCGACCGTGCGCGACTTCGCGCCGCCGGTCATGCTCCTCACCGTCGGGGTCGCGGTCGCCGCATCGGGGATCGCCGGGGCGCTGCGGGAGATCGCCGCGGCGCTCCCGGCTCGATGGGCGCCCTCCGCCGCCGGCCGCCCTCCCGATGCGGGACGGTGGCTGCGTGCCTGCCTGGCCGACCCACGGTGCCGCGAGGCTGCCGCGGCGCTCATGGCCGCCTCCGCCGCGAGGCATGAGCATGTCCTGTGGGGCGGGCTGCTGTTCGGTGTCGCGTCGGCCGCATGGCTCGGGGTGCTCCGCCTGCGGTCGCAGCGGCCCCGGCGGCCGGCCGGCGATGCGCGCTTCGCCTCCCGGGCGGAGCTGCGCCGGCTGACACGCTGTTCGCCTGGGGCGTGGTTGCCACTGGGCTACGCGCGGCGGTGGCCCCCGCCTCGGCGCGACCGCCCCGGCGCGGCGCTCCTCTCGAGGCTCGCCCCCGCGCGGGCTCAGCCGGTGCGGCTGCCCGAGGAAGACCTCGCCCGCCACGTGCTCGTTGTCGGCCTCACCGGCGCGCACAAGACGACAGCCGTGGTGTTCCCGGCGCTGCTCGAGGCGGCCCGCGCCGGGGTCTCCGTGGTCGCGCTGGATCTCAAGTACGGTGAAGCCGACAGTCTCGCGCGGGCGGCCCAGGAGTGGCAGCGGTGGGCGCGGGATGTGCAGGTGTTTGCGCCGCTCGAGGCCACGACGCTCCGGTGGAACCCGCTTGCCGGCTGCCGGTCGATCGGGGACGCCCAGCAGCTCGCGTCCCAGCTCTTTGAGGATCCCGATCCGTCGGACGCCGACATGGTCTACTGGGTGGGGGCGGAGCGGCATCTCTGCGCCGTGCTCTGCTGCGCCCTGGGAGCGGACGATGGCCCGCCCACCCTCGGCCGCCTGCGGATCGTCTGCGAATCCGGGCCGGCGGGCGTGCAGGCCTACGTGCGCGCGCACCCACAGGCGCCGATGCTCACGGCCAGGCTGGGCGCGTACTTCGCCATGCTCCCAAAGGATCAGGCGGGGATTCTTCAGGGCATCGCCGCCCGCCTCGAGGCGTGGGGCGACGAGGCCGTCTGCGCGGCCACGGAGGGATCCGCACCCTGGGAGCAGATCGATCTCGGCCGGCTGCGCCGTGAGCCCTCGTTCCTGATTGTCGGGGTGCCGCAGGCGGCGCTGGGGCGGCTCCGCGGGCTCTGCCATCTCTTCCTCCGGAATCTCGCGGCGCGCCTCCTCCGGCCCAGGGAGCCCGAAGAGCGGGTGCGGGTCCTGCTGGTGCTCGAGGAGCTGCCGGGGTGGGGTGCGCTGCCGGGACTGGCCGAGCACCTGGCGACCTACCGCAGCCGGCGGGTGTCGGTGCTGGCGACGCTGCAGAGCGACGCCCAGGGAGAGTACGTCTACGGACGGGACGGCTGGGCCGCGATCTCCGCCAACCTGGTGACCAAACTGTACCTCCCGTCGCTTGCAGATGTCGATGCGGAGCGGCTGAGCCGGGCGATGGGGACGGCGGCGGGTGAAGACATCGCCTCGAGCCGGGGATGGGGGGCCGCGGGAGCTCGAAAGGGAGAGCAGCGGCGCGCGATCCCGGTCCTCCTCCAGCGCCCTGAGGAACTTCGGGGCATCGGCAGGTCGCCGGATGAAAGCCTGGTCCGGTTTGCCCGCATTCCGCCGGCGCGGCTGTGGTGTCCGCCCTACTACCTCCGGCCCGAGTATGCGGGCCGAGTTCCGGATCGGCTGCCCACGACCCCGGAGCTGGTGATCTATCATCACCTCTGGGCTCGGCGCACCCACGCCGAGGCGGCTGCCGGCGCGCCCGCCTGTGTCGCCGCCGGTCCCGCGCCGCGGCCTGATCCTCCGGACGCCGGCGCCGCCACCCACGGCACCGAGCCCGCGCCTGCCGCGCGCACGCCGCTGAGCGACCATGTCGGGGAAGACGGCGCCACCGCGGATGACATCGCGCAGCTGAACCGGCTCGTCGAGGCGCTCCTGCTGTCCGCCGGCCCGGATCGCCCGGCGGCCATTCGCGCGGTTCGCGGCGGGGGACGGATCGTGGAGATCCGCGCGGATCCGCGGGACATCGTCCGGGCGTGCGGGAGGCCCGATGTCATGCACGGCCTGGCCCGCCGGTGGTCGGCGCTCCGCTGGGTCCGCCGCGTTCGGCCCTCGTTCGTCCTCAGCAGGCGCGCGCTCGACGTCCTCGAGCCACGGCTGGCCCGGCGGCTCATGGACCTCTGTGCGCGAGACGTCTCGGAGACATAGCACCGTTTCCCCGGGGTCTCCCAGGCAGGAGGACGATATCGCCGCATCTGCACAGGCCCGGGCCGCTGTTGCCTCGAACCACCTCTTCATGGAGTTCGGCCGCCTGCTTGCCGCGATCCGCGAGGATCCCCGCTACCGCGGGCAGATCGTCCACGAGGAGCGCTTCCCGGCCAGGCCGGCCCGCTACGGGACCCTTCGGCGGCCGCTGACCGAGCCGCTCGCCCAGGCGCTCGCCCGCCGGGGGATCACGCGCCTCTATACCCACCAGACCGAGGCGCTGGACGCGGTTCGCACCGGCGAATCGGTCGTGATCACCACCGGGACCGCGAGCGGGAAGTCGCTGTGCTACATGCTGCCGGTGCTGGAGACGGCCGTCGCGGACCCGGAGGCCCGGGCGCTGTTCATCTACCCCACGAAGGCCCTGGCCCAGGACCAGCAGGATGCGCTCGGGGAGTTCGGCCTCACCGTGAAATTCGGCAGTTACGACGGCGACACGCCCCAGGCCGCGCGGCGGCTCCTCCGGGCGGAGGCCCAGGTCCTGCTCACCAACCCGGACATGCTGCACGTGGGGATCCTCCCGCAGCACTTCCGGTGGACCGCGTTCCTCAAACACCTCAGGTACGTGGTCCTCGACGACATGCACGTCTACCGCGGCGTGTTCGGAAGCCACGTCGCGAACATCCTCCGCCGGCTGGTGCGGGTCTGCCGGCTCCGGGGCGCCGATCCGCAGATCATCTGCACCTCGGCCACCGTGGCGAACGCGGGGCCGTTTGGCCGCCGCCTGACCGGGCGGCCGCTGCGGGTGATCGACGACGACGGGGCGCCCCGGGGGCCGCGGCGCTTCGTGCTGTGGAATCCCCCGGTGACCGACCGGGCGACGATGAGCCGGCGGAGCGCCTATCTGGAGGCGGGCTGGCTCATGGCCGCGCTCCTCCGGCGCGATGTGCGGACCATCGCCTTCACCAAGGCCCGGAAGATCACCGAGCTGGTGCACCGGTACACCGTGGACGCGCTCCAAGAATCGCCCGAGCTGGCGGCGCGCATCAGCCCGTACCGCGCCGGCTACCTCCCCGCGCAGCGGCGCGAGATCGAGCAGCGGCTGTTCCGCGGCGACCTCGCCGGGGTCGTCAGCACCAGCGCGCTGGAACTGGGGATCGACGTTGGCGGGCTGGACGCGTCGATCCTGGTGGGGTTTCCCGGAACGATGGCGAGCGTCTGGCAGCGGGCGGGGCGCGCCGGCCGGGGGGTGGATGAGTCGCTCGCGGTCTTGATCGCGCTCCAGGATGCGCTCGACCAGTACCTGATGCGCCAGCCGGCGTACTTCTTCGGGCGGCCCGTCGAGCACGCGACGGTCGATCCCGAGAATCCCTATGTGCTCGCCGCGCACCTCCGCTGCGCCGCCAGCGAGGTGGCGCTGTGGCCGGGGGATGAGGCGCTCTTCGGCCCGCGCATGCGGGAAGTGGCGGAGGCGCTCGAGGGGATGGGGGATCTCGTGCGGCGGCGCGATCGGTGGCACCCCCCGTCCCGGCGCTACCCCGCCGGGTCCGTCGAGATCCGCAGCGTCTCAGGGGACCTGTACCGAATCGTCAACAGCGGAACGCGCCGGCTGCTCGGGACCGTCGATGCCGCGCGCGCGCTGGAGCAGGTGCACGAGGGCGCCGTCTATCTGCACCAGGGGGAGGCGTACCGGGTGACCCGCCTCGACCTGGCGACGCGGACGGCCGCGGTCGAGCCCGATGCGAGCGGCACCTACAGCGAGGCCCGAGTCCTCACCGAGCTCAGCATCGTCCGGCCGCGCGCCGAGCGCCCCCTGGGGGAGACGACCGCGCACTTCGGCGAGGTGCTGGTCACGCAGCAGGTCATCGAGTACCGGCGCAAACAGCTGGTCACCGAGACGGTGCTGTCGGTCACGCCGCTCGACCTGCCGGAGCAGGAGCTGCCGACGGCCGCCCTGTGGATCGTGATCCCGCCCGGCCTGGCCGCCGAGGTGGCGGCGGCCGGGCTCGACCTCGCCGGCGGCATCCACGCCGTCGAGCACGCGGCGATCGGCCTCTTGCCGCTGCTGGCGATGTGCGACCGCTGGGACATCGGCGGGGTGAGCTACCCGCAGCACCCCGAGACGGGTGAGGCGACGATCTTCATCTACGACGGACACCGGGGCGGCGTCGGGGTCGCGGAGACAGGGTTCGAGCTCCTCGACGAGCTGCTGCGCCGCACGCTGGAGGCGATTGTCTCGTGTCCGTGCGAGGCCGGATGCCCGTCGTGCATCCAATCCCCGAAATGCGGCAACCTCAACGCGCCGCTCGACAAGCCAGCCGCCGTGATGCTGCTCCGGCGGCTGCTTGGGCGGGTCGACGTCCCCTCCCCCACCGCGCGCGGCGGGGGATGAGGCCCAACGGGCGATTATCGCGCGGCTTTCGCCAGGGCCTCCAGGGAGGTCCGCTTGTTCAACGCCAGCAGGGCGGCCATGATGACCGCGTAGGCTTCTTCCCGCTGCTCGAGCGCGGCGAGGGGGATGCGGGCGGTGTGGGCGTGCCGGCCGCGGGAAAATCTGACGGTCACCATCCCCGGTTCTGCGGCCTCGACGTCACCGACGCCGACGTCGTCACGGCCCAGCGCCATGACGGCTTCCTCCACCGCGCGGCGATACGTCTCCAGATCCCTGGTCGTTGCCATAGACGGGTACCTCCCCGAGTTGTGTGTGGTCGTCCGGGGGCGCAAAAAGGCCCGGGACGTTGATGCGTAGCTGGCCTACGTGCTCCGTCGACCTCAATACGAGATTGCAGCCGGAGATCTGCCGGGGCGCTTGGTTCTCTACTGCTCTTGCACTTACAAGATACCCAACTTCGCCATGCGGTAAACCGGACCCGGCGGGATTCGAATGTCAGACTTCACACACCCGCGCCGGCCCAAAACCGTCTCCCGGCCCAGGGTGTGCGGCGGGCGGCGGCGAACTTACATCAAAGGTGCGTCGATGATGCGGAACCGGTGGATCGCCGCGGCAGCCCTCGCGCTGGCCCTCCTGTCGCTGCTCCGCGCGCCGCGGCCGGTCTCGAGCGCCGCGGCCGGTCCGGACCCGGGCCTCCCGGGGAACGTGCTGATCGCGGATGCCGGCAACAACCGCGTCATCGAGGTGACCCCGGAGAAACGGATTGTCTGGGAGTTTCCCCAACCGGGCGACCTGGCTCCCGGGCAATCGTTCGTGGACCCGGACGACGCCTTCTATACGCCCGGGGGACGGACGATCATCACCAACGAAGAGGACAACCACACGATCGCCGTGATCGACTATGCGACGCGCAAGATCGTCTGGGAGTACGGCCACCCCGGCCATCCCGGCACCGGCCCCGGCTACCTGAACACGCCCGACGATGCCTATCAGCTGGCCGACGGCCGGATCGTGGTCGCGGACATCAAGAACTGCCGCATCCTCGTGTTCGATCCTCCCCCGGCCCGGCGCATCCAGCGGCAGTTCGGCGTGACGAAGGATTGCCGGGCGGCCCCGGGTCATTTCCTGTATCCCAACGGGGATACCCCGCTGCCGGGCGGCCGCCTCCTGCTCACGGAGATCGGCACCAGGAGCGCGGCCGAGATGGATCTGGCGACGGGACGCATTCTCCATCGCATCCCGCTCCACGTCGACTACCCCTCCGACACGCAGCCGACCCGCGCCGGCCAGTATCTGGTCGTCGACTACAGCCGTCCCGGCAAGGTCGTCATCGTCGACCGGTCGGGGAAGGTCGTGTGGTCCTACGGGCCCACCTCCGGGCCCGGCCGGCTCGATCATCCATCGCTGGCGCTCGAGCTGCCGAACGGCAACCTCCTCCTCAACGACGATTTCAACCACCGCGTCATCGTGCTCAGCCGCGGGAAGACGATCCTCTGGCAGTACGGCGTCACCGGGGTCCCCGGACGGGCCCCGGGCTACCTGCACACGCCCGACGGCGTGGACGTCAAGCCGGCGACCTTCGGCCGGTAACCCGCGGCCGCCGGCCGGTCCGGCGGCGACGGGTGGGGGACGTCTACCCGGGGACGCGGGCAGGGGCGCGCAGGCTGTCCAGGTTGAAGTGGAGCCGCTCGCCGAGCCGCCAGAACTCCGCCACCCGGCCGGCCTCCGTGGGCGCGGCGGGTCCCGGCCCGCCCTGCGCGCGCTCGCGCAGCAGGTCCCGGTGCGACTGCGCCGCGGCGTGGTAGGCGTTTTGGACCTGCCAGAGGTTGACGGCGATGCCGAGGGCGGCCGCCAGGTCGAGCAGGCGGTGCGCCTGGTCCAGGTCCGGCCCGAGAGGGTCCGCCCGGAGCGCGTCCGCCCGCGTCTCGGCCGCCCGGCGGAGGAGCAGCTCGTGGTCGGCCACGCGGGCGGTGAGGTCCAGCGAGTCGAGCTCGCGCGCGATCACGAAGGCGCGGTCGGGGAGAGGCTCGCGCGAGGCGCGGCCGAGCGCGTCCACCAGCTCCTTGATCAGCGTGTACTCCGCCGCCATGCGGATCGCGGGCGGGATGGGGACCTCGGACTCCCGCATGAACGCGATGAGGGGACGCGATTCTTCGTAGAGGTTCTGGTACACGCCGTCGAACCGGGCCAGGCGCTCTTCGGTGATGCGCCCGAGGATCCGGCGCCGCGCTTCGGTGAACAGGTCGGACAGCGTGTACAGGGAGCCCTTGAAGGATTCGTCCAGCGCGCGGACGACCTCGCTGGGGCCTTTGCCGAGGAACGACGCGACGATCTCCGCCCCCGCCTTCGCGGCCCAGTCGGGCGAGGCATCCATGAGGACGCCGCATTGGACGTCGGTCCCTCCCAGGTGCAGCGCCGCGAACGCGGCCCGCCGCGTCTCCTCGGTCACGCGGGAGGCCACCGCCACGAGCCCCGCGGCCAGCCGGTGGCCGCCGCTTTCTTCGCGCCGGACGTCGAGGCGGCGGACCGTGTAGCTCGCGGGCCGGGCCTCCGCCTCGTCCGGTTCGAAGAGCCCGCTGATCGCGTAATGCGCGACCACCCGGGCAAGCGTCACGGACGACGGCCGGACGGCCCGACGGTAGACCTCGGCGCCGCTCCCCCACCGCGGGAGGTTGCTCTTGGCCGCGGCGAGCCGCCTGATGAACTCGTCCTCGAGCCGGGCGCCGAACGTTTCCGCCAGCTGGATCGCGCGCGCCGCGTACCGGATGACCTGCACCGTCTCGATCCCCGAGAGTTCGTCGAAGAACCATCCATCCGAGGTGTACATCAACAGGGCGTGCCGCTGCATCTCGAGGAGGCGGAGCGCCCGCGGGGGGTCCCCGGCCGCCCCCGCGCGGCCCCAGGCGGCAAAGAACGCCGCGAGGCGCTCGGGGCTGCGGTCCAGGATGACGTCGATGTAGGCGTCCCGGGCCACCCAGGGGTCCCGCAGGTCCCGCCCGGCCTGTTCCTCGTAGACGCGGACGAGCTCGTCCCGCAGCCAGTCGAGCGTGTCCCGGAGCGGCCGGCGCCACTCCTGGTTCCACCCGCCCCGGCCCATGTTGCAGCCGCAGTTGGACCGCCACCGTTCGACGCCGTGCACGCACGACCAGGAGGTCGGCTCGAGGATCTGGACCTCGTGATCCGGCGGGTGCAGCGCGAGGAACTCCCCGTAATTGGTGAGCCGGGCCTGGCCCCGCTCTTCGATCAACCGCAGGGCGTGGGTGAGCGCCATCTCGCCGAACCGGTGGTGGTGCCCGTAGGTCTCGCCGTCCGTCGCGATGTGGACGATCTGCGCCCCGCGCCGGTCGTCGCGGAATCCCGCGATCAGCCGGTTCGCGAATGCCTCCCCGCTGTTGAGGAGCCCCTCGAACGCCACGGCCCGCGCGATCGGCCCGTCGTAAAAGAAGAGCGCGATCGACGCCCCGCTCGGCAGCCGGCAGAGGTACGGCCGGCTCGGATCGATGCGGGCCCGCCCGACGTCGATCCACTGCGGCCCGCCGGGCGGCCGCACCCGGGCGGCCTGGTGGGGCGCGAGGATCGTGAACCGGATGCCGCGGGCGGCGAGGACTTCGAGGGTCTCGGTGTCCACGGCCGTTTCGGGGAGCCACATCCCCTCCGGGTCGCGCCCGAACCGCCGGCGGAAGTCGGCGATCCCCCACGCCACCTGCGTCTCCTTGTCCCGGCGCGCCGCCAGCGGGAGGATCAGATGGTTGTAGGCCTGCGCCAGCGCGTTCCCGTGCCCGCCCCGCAGGGCCCGGCTCGCGCGGTCGGCCTCGATGATCCGCCCGTAGGTCTCCGGCGCGGCGCCGTCGAGCCAGGCGAGGAGGGTGGGGCCGACGTTGAAGGAGATGCGGCTGTAGTTGTTGCTGATTTCCAGGATCCGCTTCTCGGCGTCGAGCAGCCGCGAGGCCCCGTTCGGCGCGTAGCACTCCGCGGTCACGCGCGCGTTCCAATCGTGGTAGGGCCGGGCGGAGTCCTGAACCTCGACCTCCTCGAGCCACGGGTTCTCCCGGGGGGGCTGGTAGAAGTGCCCGTGGATGCAGACGAACCGGTCCGGTGGGGTCATGGGATCACTGGGCGGCCGCGCAGTCAGGGCAGCGCCGGCGTGGTGGGCGTCGCCCCTCGGACCCGGGTGGCGCCGCGCGCCAGGACGGTGATGCCCGAGGGATCGACGATCCCGTTCTCGGGCGGCGCCTCCGCGCCCTCGCCGATCACGGCGCCAGGCGCAACCACGTTGAACCGGTCGACGATCGCCCGGCGAATCCCGGCGCCGCGGCCGACGATCGTGTTGTCCATGATGATGCTGTGCTCGATCGTGACCCCCCGCTCGACCCGGACGCCCCGCCCCAGGATGGAGTGGCGGACCGTGCCGCCGTGGATGACGGAGCCCTCCCCGATCAGGACGTCTTCGACCGTCCCCCCCAGGATCCGCGCGGCCGGCCCGGCAAACGGCGAGGCCAGGATCGGCCACCGGGGATTGTCCAGGTCCAGCGCGGGCGTGGGGCCGAGCAGGTCCATGTTGGCCCGCCAGTACGCTTCGATCGTCCCCACGTCCCGCCAGTAGGCCCGCTCCTCGGTGGCGTGGGACCCCGGGATCTCGTTCTGCGTGAAATCGTAGGCGAAGACCCGCGCGTACGGGTAGAGTTCGGGGATGATCGTGCGGCCGAAGTCGTGGTCGGTGCTCCGGCGCGCGTCCTCGACCAGGGCGTCGACCAGCACGTCCGCGGTGAAGATGTAGTTGCCCATCGAGGACAGCGCCCGGCTCGGGTCGCCGGGCATCGGGCGCGGCCGCAAGGGTTTCTCCTCCCAGCCGATGATCCGGCCGTCCGTCTCGGCCTCCATGATCCCGAACCCGGAGGCCTGCTCGATCGGCACCGGGAGGGCGGCCACGGAGACGTCGGCGCGGCGGTCCAGGTGCGCCTGGACGATCTGCTGCAGGTCCATCCGGTAGACGTGGTCGGCGCCGAAGATGGCGACGAGGTCGGGGTCCACGTCGCGGATCAGGTTGAGGTTCTGAAACACCGCGTCCGCGGTGCCCCGGTACCACGATTCCCCCCACCGCATCTGCGGGGGGACCGTGATGATGAACTGGCTGTCCACGAGCCCGCCGATCCGCCAGCCGCGGCGGATGTGGTCGATCAGCGACTGCGACTTGTACTGGACCAGGATGTAGAGCGAGTAGATCTGGGAGTTGATGAAGTTGCTGAGCACGAAGTCGGCGATCCGGTACTTGCTGCCGAACGGCACGGCGGGCTTGCTGCGCTCCGTCGTCAGCGGAAAGAGCCGCTCGCCTCTGCCGCCCGCCAGGATGAGGCCGAGGATGCGGGGGAGCGTCACGCGGTCACCCGGGGTGGGTCCGCTGCGCCGCCGCCTCGAGGTGTCCGGCCAGGTCCGGGAAGCAGAAGTCCTGCGCTTCTTTGGTCTTGAGGTACTCTTCGTCCTCCCACGACGGCGCCCCGCCGCCCGCCACCCGCCTGGCCAGGTCCAGGAGACGGGTCAGGTCGGCGGTGTGCTCGGTGAACCGCGTCTCCGCGTAGTTGCGGGCGGACCATGTGGTGATGAGGAACTGCCAGTCCGAGGCTTCAGCCAGGAGCAGGGCCCGCCCCATCTGCTCGACGATCCGGCGCAGCAGGGGCGCGCGCCGCCACCCGCCGGCGGCGACGAAGGTCCAGAAGTCGTCCTCGGCCTGGTAGATTTTCTCCCAGGTCCATTCGGTGTCCTTGTTCATCCAGACGCGGTGGTCTCCTCCCTCGCCCCAGGATCCCTCGAGGAGCGTGATCGACTCACGCGGAGGATGCGCGTCGAGATACCGGCCGGCGGTGATCGGGGCGACCTCCTCCGGCGCGAGGCGGGCAAAGACCTGGGCCAGCCACCGCGGGCCTTCGTACCACCAGTGGCCGAAGAGTTCGGTGTCAAACGGGCTGCACAGCACCCCGGGCGTCCCGTTCTCCTTGGCGCTCCGGCTCAAGATCGCCCGGACCATTCCGGCATAGTGCTCCGCGTGCGCGCGGGTGCGCTCCAGGGCCCGCTCGGGGACGTAGACCTGCTTGTCGGCCAGGTCGCTCTTCGGGTGGGTGACCCGCCAGAAGCGCAGGCCGCCGGGGAAATGGGTCTTATGGAAGTCGAGGTACCACTCGTCGCCCGGGTAGCCGACGTCCCGGCTCCAGACCTGCAGGGTGGTCTCGGGGTCGCGCACGAACGCGGCCGCCTGGCCGGCGCCGCCCCGAGAGGCGACCCGGTAGGTGGTGTAGGGCGACCGCTCCCCGCGCCGGTAGAAGTTGTGCGGCTCGGGGCCCAGGACGGTGCGGAGGCTGGGGAAATACTCGCGGTACGCGGAGATGCCCCGGCCGCCGCGGACGAGGTGGGTGTCTGTGAAGAAGTAGGCGACCCCGTGGTCGGCCAGGAACTCCTCCACGCCGCGGCGGCGATAGCGGACCTTGCCGCTCTTCGGGCCCACGGGCGGCGTCCACTCGTACCGGGGACGGTAGGCGCATTCGGGGAGCCAGATCCCGCGGGGCGGCCGCCCGAAGTGGCGGGCGTGCGTCGCGACCGCCACCCGCACCTGCAGGTCCAGGCTTTCGTCCCGGCTCAAGAGCGGAAGGTACCCGTGGGTGGCCGCGCAGGTGATCAACTCGATCGCGTCGCGGTCCGCGAGACGCCGGAAGGCGCCGAGGAGATTGCCGTCCAGCGACTCGAACTGGGCCCGGGTATCTTCGTAGAACTTCTGCCAGTAGTCGCACAGGGCGATCATCTGCGCCTCGCCGGTGTCCGCGAAGTGCCGGCGGTTCTCCCGGCACGCCTCCAGGCGCTGCTGGAGAAAGCCCTGGACCTCTTCCTGGAACCCGGCGTTGGCCATCTGCTCGCAGAGGATCGGCGAGAGGTTGATGGTGACCGTCGGGGTGATGTCTTCGTCGTCCGCCAGGCGCGTCAACGTCCGGAGGAGCGGAAGGTAGCACTCCACCGTGGCCTCGGAGAGCCAATCGCTGCCGAACGGCCACCGGCCGTGGTTCAGCACGAAGGGGAGATGGGTATGCAGCGTGACGATCAAGTGGCCGACAGGCTGGGTCACGGTCCTATTGTACCTTAAGGCGCCGGGGTCACGCGGACGGCGCCGACGGGGGCCCGAGCGCCGGAATGACGCCGCGGCGGGCCAGAGCCTCGAGGATGTTGCGCCGGAGGTCCGCCGCGGCGTCGTGCTCACGCCCGGGGGCGACGAGGACCGAGCACTGCAGCACGATGACGCCGTCGCGCAGGTCGGCGATGCCGTCGACCTTGGACTCGGCCGGCGCGTCGCCGGCATGGGCGGCGGCCCACGCCTGCGCCGCCTCGCGGAGCCCGTCGAGCGCCGCGCTCACGTTCGCTCCGTAGCGGATCGGGATCTGCACGATCGCCCGGGCGTAGTCCCGGCTCAGGTTGCCGATCCACATGATGGAGCCGTGGGGGACCGTCAGGAGCTCCCCGGTGACCTTGCGGATGCGGAGGGCTCTGAGCGCGACCCGCTCGACGGTGCCGAGGTCGGTGGTGCCGATGTTGCCGACGACCCGGACGACATCGCCGGTCTGAATGGTGCCCTCGGTGATGAGGAAGAAGCCCGCGAGGAGGTCCCGGATGAGGTACTGCGCGCCGAACCCGAGCGTCAGGCCGAGCACCGTGGCGCTCGCGAGCACGGGCGCGACGTTGACGTGCACGACGTCGAGCATCAGGATGAGCGCCGTGAAGATGATGGCGTACCGGAGGAGCCCCTCGAGGATGGGCGTGACCCGGCCGGACGGCTCCGCGGCGCGCCAGGCGGATGGGTGGCGAAGGAGGGCGTGCGTCATGCGGAGCGCCACCCAGGCCGCGAGCGCGATGATCGCGAGCCAGATCAGCGTCTCGATGCCGCGCGCGACGAACTGCGGATCGGTGACGTCCCCGACGACCCGTCGCAGGGGCTCGAGCGGGTCCATGTCAGCGCGCCCCCCCGGCCGGCGGAACGCCGGGGTCAGCGGGCGCCGGTCGCCGCACGCCCGGCGGCTCCGACCAGCGCCCGCCGGCGCCGGTACTCGGGGACCGTCACGATCGGCGGCCGCTCGCGCTCGCGGACCTCCCGGACCTCGAGGGAGAGGGCGCCCGGGCTGACGAGTTTGATGGCCGTGTTCATCCACGCGCCGAGGGGCGCGCGGATCCGCTCGCCCACGCGGGTCATCACCACCTGGGCGATCGCGAACGCCATGACGGACAGCGGGGTGAGGTCCCGGTTGCGGTGCAGGCGCGACCCCAGATTGACCTGCCCGATCTGGTCGAGCCCGAAGCGCCTGAGGACGTCGATGAGGAGGCCGATCTCGACCCCGTACCCGGTGAAAAACGGCAGTTGCTCGAGGATCTCCCGCCGCCCGGCGTACTCGCCGGCCAGGGGCTGGATCACGCCGCCGAGCTCGGGGAAAAACAGGTTGAGCAGCGGCCGCGCGGTGAGCTCGGTCACCCGCCCGCCGCCCGACTCGGCCCGGCGGCCGCGCAGCCGGAGGGGACGCCGGTAGAACCCCTTGACGTAGCCGATCCCGGGCTCGCGCAGCAGCGGTCCGATCAGGCCGTAGACGAACCTGGGGTGGATGTTCCGGATGTCGGTGTCCACCCAGGCGACGAGGTCGCCGCGGAGGACGTGGAGGCTCTTCCAAAGGGATTCGCCCTTGCCGGTGAAGGCGCCCTCGCCGGGAAGGATCTCGGCGTGGTGGTAGGTGGGGACGCCGAGCCGGCGCGCGACCTCGGCCGTGCCGTCCACCGATCCGCTGTCGATCACGACGATCTCGTCGAGGAACGGCACCTCGTCGATCAGCGCGCGCCGGAGGATCTGGATCTCGCGGCCGATCGTCGGCTGCTCGTTGAGCGCGGGCAGGCCGAGGCTGATCGTGACGCCCCGGGCCCGTTTGAGCGCCAGCAGGGCGTCCAGATCGCCGAATTGCTCGGCGTCGAAGGTGTGGCCGCTGAACCACGCATCGGAGGCGGCCGCCGGCCACGCCGGCGCGGCGCCGGGTCGCACAGGATGGAGGGGGCCGGATGACGGGGCGGTCATGGGGGCGCCACGGCGGCGAGCCGGGTGAGCAGGGGGACGATCCGCTCGCGCATGATACCCTCCCAGGTGTACGAGGCGAGGACTCGCCGGCGGAGGCGGTACCCCCTCTCCTCCATTAACGCATGGATCAGCCTGAGCGCTACCGCGGCCGGCGGGTCGGCGAGGTCAAACGTGTGGATCGCATCGCCGCCGACCTCGCGCAGCGGGGGAAGGTCGCTCGTCCATGCCGGGAGCCTGGCCAGCGCCGCCTCCAGCAGCGGAAGTCCGAATCCCTCCCGGCGGCTGGGGAGGATGAGCGCGTCCGCCAGCAGGTAGAGGTCGGCCACGATGCGGTCGGACAGCCTCAGGCGCCGGCCCCGCGGCCCGGGCAGGTCCGCGCAGAACACCACCTGGTCGTCCAGTCCGAGGCGGTGGCGCAGTCCCCGGAGCTCATCGAGGTACTGCCGGTTTCCGGGGGTGTGGGCGCCCGGGGGGCCGGTGATCAGCAGCCGGACGGCGAGCTCCCGGCGGACCAGTTCGGCGACCACGTGGAGCGCATACTCGATCTGCTTGCGGCGGGTGATCCGGACCGGAAGGAGCAGGACGACCTGCTGCTCCCAGAGCCGCAGCGCCGCCGCCAGCCACCGGCCGGTGGGGGTCAGGCGGAGGAACGCCGCGGGGTCCACGCCGTTGGGGACGAGCTCGATCTGCGCCCTGGGCATGCCGAGCAGCGCGGCGAGCTCCCTCCGGACGTCGGTGGACACCGCCACATACGTGACGCCGGGGATGGCCGTGCGGAGCAGGCTCCAGGGGGCGCCCGGGTGGAGGCGCGGGCGGTCCTGCGGGTTCGTCCAGGCGAGATCGTGGCACCATGCCACGAAGCGCGTGGAGCCCCGGGGGGCGAGCTGGTGGAGGGCGGCGGTCAGCGCGAGGTTCTTGTGCAGCACGAGCGCGTTGTGCACGATGCAGACATCCACGCCCTCGAGCTCGGGGCGGAGGTCCTCTCGAATCTGCGCCACCAGGCCGTGGAATGCGGGCGTGACGCGTCCCGCCTCGAGTTCGCGGGTCACGGCGAGCACGCGGCGGTGCCGGGAGTCGAGGCGGGGGAGGCGGTGGAAGCGCACCCCCCGCCCGACCGGACCGCCCCGCCCGGTCACGACACGCGCGTCGAATCCTTCCCCGGCGAGCAGGCGCGCGTGCCGGGCGAGGACACGCTCCACGCCGCCCACGACGGGCGGGGTCGTGTAGTGGACGAGCAGGACGCGCGGCATCAGCCCGGGCCCCCCGGTCCGGCGCGCGCCTTCCGGCGCGCGGCCCGCCAGCGGGTCAGGTGGCGGATATACCGGGCGACGGCCTCCGCGTCCTCCGGAGGCAGGGTGCCGAGCCGCCAGTTGATCTCGCGGACGAGCTCACCGCCGGTCATCTCCGGGAGCGGCCCCGCGCCCCCCGGGGAGGGCGCGGACGCCTGGTGGATCCGCGGCCGGCGCAGACGCTCCATCATCTCGAGCACCTGGATCTTGGTGCGGCGGGGCAGCACGTACGCGGTGACCTTGATGAACTCGCGGTCGGCCAGCAGGGCTCGGATGTCGATCGTCGCCCGCCGGAGCTGCGCGGTTCGAGGCCGCCCGCCGGCGCCTGTCCGGCGCCCCCCGCCTTTCGTCCCATCGTCTTTGGGCCGCACGGGTCACGTCTCCACCTGGCTGGCTTGAGTCGCGGCATGGCGACCGTCCGCTGGGCCAGCGGTGTCGGGCGCTCTGGGTGGTTCGGGTTGTTCGCGGAGTCTCCCTGCGCACGCGCCACCGGGGATGCGCCTCGCGCCGGCGCGTTCTGGGGGGGGATCACCGCGCTGCGGCGAATGGCTCCTGCATGTCGATGCTCGACGATCAGGCGAAGCTCGCCGGGGCCGACCCTTCGGGGATGCTCGAGACCGCGCTCGGCTTCGCCCGGCAGATCCGCGACGGCTGGAGGCTGGGTGGCGCCGCGCGACTTCCCGCGCTGCCGCGGCGGCCCGAGCACCTCGTCGTCTGTGGGATGGGCGGGTCGGCGATCGGCGGAGACCTCCTCGCCGGATACCTCGCGCCGGCCTTTCCGATCCCGATCACCGTGGTGCGGGGGTACGAGGCGCCGGCGTTCGTGGGGCCGCGCTCCCTCGTCATCGCCGTGAGCTATTCCGGCGCGACCGAAGAGACCCTGGCGGCGGTCGCCCAGGCCGAGCGCGCCGGGGCGTCCCTCTGTGCCATCACGTCCGGGGGACCATTGGAGGAAACCGCCCGGCGGTCGGGTGTGGTCGTGCCGGGCGGACTGGCCCCCCGCGCCGCGCTCGGGTACCTGCTGATGCCGGCGCTCGCCGCGCTGGAGCACTGGGGTCTCGCCGAGCCGCAGGGACGCGAGGTCGATGAAGCGGCCGGGGTGCTCGAGGAGGTCGCCGCGGAGGCCGGTCCCCGGATCGCCGCCGCGCGCAACCCGGCGAAGCGCCTGGCCGAGCAGCTGCAGGGGAAGATCCCGGCCGTCTACGCGTCGTCGCCCTGGCTCGGGGCGGCGGCGCGGCGGTGGAAGTGCCAGTTCAACGAGAACAGCAAGACGCTCGCGGCGTGGGACGCCTTCCCCGAGCTGAACCACAACGAGACCGTCGGGTGGGGCGCGCCGCCGGCGCTGGCGGGGCTCGTCGCCGTTGTGGTGCTGCTGGACGGCGCCGAGCCGGCGCGAACGCTCCGGCGCGTCCAACTGACGTCCGATCTTGCCTTCCACCCCGCGGCCGGCGTGCACCAGGTCCGCGCCCGCGGCGCCGGGCGGCTGGCCCGGCTGCTCTCCCTGGTCTTGATGGGCGATCTCGTGAGCATCTACCTGGCCTATCTGCGCGGGGTCGACCCCACGCCGGTCGAGGTCATCGACGCGATCAAGCAGCGATTGCGCGCCTGAGCCGCAGCCGTCTCGTCCCGTCGAAAAAGGGGCATAGCATTCCCGTGAGAGCACCGGCGCGGGAGTGAGGCTCCTGAACGATCAGCCAATCGAGCAGAGGATCGGGCGGATGACCGCGGGGTCGCCTGACGCGGCCGCGAGGCCGGCGTACGCGGATCCGTCCACGGGGGAATCGGGGAAAGCGCTGGCGTTCCTGGCCCGGCTGGCGCGCGATTTTACCGCGGTGCTCAGCCTCGCCGATCTGCTCGAGCACATGCTGCGTGGGCTCCGCGAAGAGACGGGGTTCGACTCCTGCGCGGTCTCGCTGCTGGACACGCGCGACCCGGATAGGCTGGCGGTCCGGGCGACCTCCGGTCTGCGGGGCAGGCTGCGGGGCAAGGTCTACCGGCGCGGCGAAGGGCTGCTCTGGGCGGTCATGGACACCGTCACCTCGCTGAACATTCCGGACATGCACGCGGACCCGCGCACCCACCGGCCGGATCCTCACCTGCGGTCGGCGATCTATGCGCCCCTGATGGTGCACCGGCGGCCGATCGGCGTGCTCAGCGCCTACCGGGCGGCGCCCGGGGCGTTTACCGAGGCCGACCTCGACCTCCTCACCGTCGTCGCGCGCTACCTGGCCGGCGCCATCGAGGTGGCGCGGCTTCACGAGCAGCTGAAAGAGCTGGCGGCCACCGATTCGCTGACCGGGCTCGCCAACCGGCGCGGGTTCCTCGACCGTCTGCAGGCGGAGATGGACCGGGGCCGGCGCGCGGGCAAGGAGTTGTGCGTGGCCCTGCTCGATCTGAACCAGTTCAAGATCATTAACGATGCCCACGGCCACGCGGCGGGCGATGAGGTGCTCCTGTGTGTCGCCGAGACCCTCAGCGAGGCCATTCGCGAGACCGACGTGGCGGGGCGGTTCGGGGGCGACGAGTTCATCCTGCTCTTCCCCGACACGACGGCGGCCGAGGCGGAGGAAGTCCTCGACTATCTCCGGGACCTGGAGATCACCGTCCCGGCCCGGGAGGGGCTCCGGGCGCACCTCAGTTTTTCCTGGGGGATCGCCTCGTGGCCGGGCGACGGCGTCGACATGGAGCGCCTGTTGCAGGTCGCCGACCGCCGGCTCTATGCCATGAAAGGGGCGGCGGGGGGACAGACCGTCCGCCTCCCCGGGACGGTCCGGTTCCCGGGCGCGGGCAGGCCGCCGGGCGACTGATCCGCGCGCGGCAGGAGGGGAGGCCCGCCGCCGCGTCGTAGAGCACCCCAGGGGTGGCGGCAACTCGCTGGGCGCGGGCGACCGCGCAGAGACTGGGCCGCCGCCGGGGGGCGCACGATGGCCAAGGTGTTGCTCGAGCAGGTCAGCAAGCAGTTCGGTACCGTCGTCGCGGTCAACAGCGTCACGCTCGAAATCCCGGACAAGCAGTTCACGGTGCTGGTGGGGCCCTCGGGATGCGGCAAGACCACCTGCCTCCGGCTGGTCGCGGGGCTGGAGGAGGCGAGCGCGGGCAACATCTACATCGGCGAGCGCCTCGTGAACGATGTGGCCCCCAAGGACCGGGACATCGCAATGGTCTTCCAGAACTACGCGCTGTACCCGCACATGTCCGTCTACGACAACATGGCCTTCGGCCTGCGCCTCCGCAAATACCCCCGGGCGGAGATCGACCGGCGGGTCAAGGAGGCCGCGGAGATGCTGGGGATCCAGGAGCTGCTGGCCCGCAAGCCCAAGCAGCTCTCCGGCGGACAGCGGCAGCGGGTCGCGCTGGGGCGCGCCATCGTACGGGAGCCCCAGGTGTTCCTGATGGACGAGCCCCTGAGCAACCTGGACGCGAAGCTGCGTGTGCAGACGCGCGCCGAGATCAAGAAACTGCACGCCCGGCTGCAGACCACGACCATCTACGTGACCCACGATCAGGTCGAGGCGATGACGATGGGCGACCGGATCGTGGTGATGAAGGACGGGGTGGTCCAGCAGGTCGACAGCCCGCTCAACCTCTATGAAAAGCCCGCCAACCTGTTCGTGGCGGGGTTCATCGGCTCGCCGGCGATGAACTTCGTGGAGGCCAAGCTCACGCGGCAGGACGGCAAGATGTTCGTCGATGGGGGCGTCTTCCGCGCCGAGATCCCGCAGGCCTACATTGCGAAACTGACGTCCTGGGCCGGCCGGCCGATCATCTTCGGGATCCGCCCCGAGGACATCCACGACCGGGCGTTCCACACCGAGGTCAAAGAGGGGGCCACGCTCCGCGCCGAGGTCGACGTCCACGAGCCGCTGGGCTCGGACATCATTCTCTACCTCACGGCCGGCGAGCACAGCATCGTCGCCCGGGTCGACGCCCGGAGCCAGGCCCGGATGGGCCAGTCGACCGAGGTGGTCATCGACATGAAGAAGATGCACGTGTTCAACGCGGACACGCACGAGGCGATTCTGTAGCCATCATCAAGAAGTTCCCCGACTGCGACAACAAGAGCGGGTAAGGGTCGTGAGGTTCTGATGGAGAAGGGCTGTATTCTTGGACTTCTCCGGGGTCTATAGGCTTGTCGTCCCGGGCACTACATAGACGGTCACCTCAAGCGACGAGCGGATGAATGTGGGGACCCTGGCGCGCACCTGGGACTTGATGCAGGAGAGTATCGCGATCCTGCTTGCCGATAAGGAAATCCTTGTGTTCCCATTGCTCAGCGTGCTCATGCTGGTTGTGGTCGACGGCCCGATATTGCTCCCGCTGAGGAGCCACGTCAGCGAGCCCCCCTCGCCGCAAGAGGTGTACCGCATGCTCTTCCTGCTCTATGCGGGGAGCTACTTTGTGATCATCTTCTTCAATAGCGCGCTGATGGCGTGCGCGAATATCCGCCTATCCGGCGGGGACCCCACACTAGGCGACGGCTTTCGATTTGCCTGGGAGAATGTGGAGCGGATTCTCCTCTGGTCACTCATCGCTGCGACCGTCGGCATACTCCTGCGGATGCTGGAACAGAGTCGAGTCCTGCGATGGGTGGTGGGTCGGGTGCTGGAGCTGGGGTGGTCGCTGGCGACGTTCTTCATCATTCCGGTGATCATCTTCGAGGACCTCGACGTCCTGGGCTCATTCAAACGGTCGGCTGATCTCTTCAGGCGTCGGTGGGGGGAAGAAGTCACGAGTAACTTCAGTTTCGGCGTTTTGTTTGGCCTGCTCGCCATCCCTGGGGTGATGCTCCTCTGCGTGAGCCGGTCCTCGTCGGTGGTTGGTGTGGTCGCGGCTGGGCTCTATCTCACCCTCCTCTATATCGTGTCGACGGCCCTGCAGGGAATCTTCGTGGTGGCGCTCTATCGCTTCACGACCGACGGGAGTACAGGGTTCAATCCTCGCCTCATACAGAGCGCGTTTTCTACGCGTCTCGACCTCGACTCCGGCCGATAAGACCACCGCGCACCATCCACCCGGCGGCGAGATACGTTGCGCCGCCGAGAGTCGTGGCTCCGCGAGTCGAGGCGATGAAATTCCTGCCTGTGCGCCAAACGCTACTAAAGCAAGGGAGGAGCCCCGAGGAGGAGCCCCTCCCGAGAAGATGCACGTGTTCAACGCGGACACGCACGAGGCGATTCTCTAGCCCCCGACGTCGTCGGGAGGTAGAGACGAGCGACCGGGCTCCGGGGGGCTGGCCCCCGGAGCCCGCCCCTTACGATCTCGCCGGGCTCTGGCTGCCCGGTCGTACGTGCAGGTCTTGGTCCTGATCGTAGAGCGCCATCAGCGCCAGGACGCCGACGACCATCGCGACGATCCGGGTGTTCCAGGCCACCACACTCGGATTGCTAAAGTGGAGCACCCATGGCGCGAAGAACGTCCAGGCCGCCAGCCCGCCATTGGTCAACTCGGTCACCGCCGACTCGGGATTGGCCAGCGCCCACAGCGCGACCAGCGCGATCGCTCCTCCCGACAGCCAGGAGTTCCACAAAATGGCCGGGTTGGACATGGTGTGAAAGACCCACGGGGTGGCGAACAACCACGCCCCCGCGGCCATGTTGGCCAGGTCCTCCCAGCGTTCCTTGGCCTTCATTGTCGTCACCTCCATTGCAGTGAACTCCCTCCCGAATGGGGAGGGGTTTCGCCCTCACCGTAGACCGGAATCCCGGAGCGCCGTCAAGGGCCGGTCACAGGCCGAGGATGTCTCCGGCGGCGGATGAAAGGCCGGCACGCGGCGAATCCCGGCGAGGAGGTGGTCAATCCTTCCGAAACCGCGACGGTTCGCGGCATCACGCGGCACCATCCTCATGGACTGAAGGGGAGTGCCGAGGGGGGGGTGCCTCCCTCGCCGCGGGAGCCCCGGCTCAGAGGTCCCAGCTCTCACCGCCGGCCGGGCACCGGGAATACCAAGGCGTGGGGTGCCCGTTTCGGCCCTTTGGGACTGCCGTTTTCGGAGGAGAAGGGGAGTCAGGCGATGGTGACCCTAACACGACCGAGACCAGCGGCGGGACGGAATCCCCGGGCCAAAGGGGAGATCCTCGCCCGTCTTCGCAGCGCCGAAGGGCACCTGCGGGGCATCCACCGCATGATCAACGAGGACCGGTACTCGGTGGACGTGCTCAAGCAAACCAAGGCGGTGCAGCGCGCGATCGACAAGGTGAACGTGCTCGTGCTCGAGCGTCACCTCAACCACTGTGTGAGCGGCGGGATCCGGCTGGAGGATCCACAGGAACGGGAGCGGGTGGTCTCCGAACTGCTGGACGTGCTCGAAGACGGCACCGGGAACAAGCGCTAGGGCGTTTTCGGTGGGGGCGTGAAGGAGCGCCCGGCGTAGTCCAGGAACGGCTGGAGCAGCCGGGTAAACTCCATCGGGAAGATGAACTTGGTCGCCGGACTGGCGCCGAGCGCCTTGAGGGCCTCCAGGTACTGGAGGCTCATCGTGTTGGTATCGACCGTCTTGGCGATGGTGAAGATCTTGTCCAGCGCGAGCGAAAACCCCTCGGCCCGGAGAATGGCCGCCTGACGGTCTCCTTCGGCCTTGAGGATCGCCGCCTGCTTTTCGCCCTCGGCGATCGTGATCGCGGCCTGCTTCTTGCCGTCCGCCTCGGTGACGAGCGCGCGCCGGCTCCGCTCCGCCGACATCTGGCGCGTCATGGCGTCCTGGACATCCTTGGGCGGGGTGATCTCGCGGATCTCGACCGTGGTCACCTTGACCCCCCACCGCTCGGTGACCTCATCCAGCTTGGCGCGGAGCACCTGGTTGATCTGATCGCGCTTGGCGAGCACATCGTCCAGGATGATGTCGCCGATCACGGCGCGCAGCCCGGTGGTGGCGATCCCCTGCGCGGCGCCGGCGAAGTTGCCGACCTGGATGACGCTCAGCTGCGGGTCGAACACTTTCCAATAGATGAGGAAATCAATGGAGATCGGCGCGTTGTCCTTGGTGATGCACGTCTGCGCGGGGATCTCCAGGAACACCTCGCGTAGGTCCACCCAGATGGCTTTATCCATGATGGGGATGAGGAAGACGATCCCGGGTCCCCTCGGACCATAGCTGCGCCCAAGCCGGAACACGACCAGGCGCTGGTATTCGCGGACGATCTTGATCCCATTCCACAGCAAGATCAGGCCGGCAATGACGGCGGCAAGCACGAATCCCGAGAACGACATGCGGTTCCCCCCGTGGTGCGTCGCGGAGATCCAATCCGGACGTGGTCGCGACAATCGGAAGCCGGTGCCCGCCTCCCTTCGCCCTCGCGGGAATGGCTCCCTCTAATCGCGGACCACCGCCGATGGCGGAGGCCCACCGGGGGGAGCGGCAGGTCCCGCCGCCGAACCTGTGCCGGCACGGTGTCGGCGGCCCTGCGGAGGCGACGAGCATGGCGTGGGTGCTCAGCGCGGATGAGCTGAAGCGGCGTCAAGGCCGCGCGCGCGCGGAACTGGCCCGGCGAGAGCTGGCGGGGTTGTGCCTCTTCAGCCCGATGTACATCTACTACCTGACGGGCTTTGCCTTCATCCAGACCGAGCGGCCGATCGGGCTCGCGTTCCCCCGGCAGGGCCGGAGCGTCCTGCTGGTGCCCCGGCTGGAAGAGGACCACGCCCGGCTCCACGCGCGGGTGGACGAGGTGACCGCCTACCCGGAGTACCCCGGGCCGGCGCATCCGATGCGCCGGTTCGCGGAGATCTGCGGGGACCTCGGTCTCGCGTCCGCCGGTGTCGGCGTGGACAGCGATGGGTACGGCGGGGGATACGGCTACCAGGGTCCCAAGCTGAGCGACCTGATGGAGCGTGCCAGGATCGCGCCGGCCCGCGTCATGATCGAAGAGATGGCGATGATCAAATCACCGGAGGAGATCGCGTTCATCCGCGAGAGCGAGAAGTGGGGCAGCCTCGCCCACAGGCTGCTGCAGCAGTATACGCGGCCGGGGTTGAACGAGACCGAGGTGAGCACCCGCGCCTCGCTCGATGCGACCCAGGCGATGATCCGCGCGCTCGGGCCCACCTACCGCCCCCTCTCCTGGACCCGCTCGGGCGCCCACGCCGGGTACCGCGGCCAGATCGGCAAGGATTCGGCGATCCCGCATTCGCTGACCACGAACGCCGTCTTCCGCGCCGGGGACGTGCTGGTGACGGGGGCGGGGGCGTCCATCGCCGGCTACAGCAGCGAGCTCGAGCGCACGATGATCATCGGCAAGCCCGACGCCCGGCAGACGCGGTACTTCGAGTTGATGCTGGGCGCGCAGCAGGCGGCGTTCGACGCGATCCGGCCGGGGGCGCGCTGCTCCGAGGTCGACCAGGCGGTGATGACCTACTTCAAGACCCACGACCTCATGGACCACTGGCGTCACCACACCGGACACGCCCTCGGCATGGGGATTCACGAAGCCCCGTTCTTCGATATCGGCGATCCGACCCCGATCCGGCCGGGGATGGTGTTCAGCGTCGAGCCGGGCATCTACATTCCCGGCTACGCCGGGTTCCGCCACTCCGACACCGTCCTGGTCACGGAGGATGGGATGGAGCGCCTCACCGCCTACCCGCGGGCGCTCGAGGACCTCACGATCGCCGCCTGAGCCCACCCCCGGGTCTTCCTGCGGAGGGGTGCGCGCCGGCATGCGCCCGGCCACGCCGCTCAGCGCGCGGCGCGCCCCACACGCGTCAGGCGGTGATCCCGAGCGACCGCCACAGGTACAACGCGCCGTAACTCCGCCAGCCCTGCCATTGGTCCGCCAGGGCGCGGAGCTCGTCTTCCCGCGGGCGGTCCGCGCGGCCCAGCAGGCGCTGCACAGCCGTCTGGAGCCCCAGGTCGCCGGCAGGGAAGATGTCGGGCCGGCCCAGCCCGCGCATCAGGACGATCTCGGCGGTCCAGCGGCCGACGCCCGGAATGTCCGTGAGCCTCGCGATCGCTTCCTCATCGGTGAGGTGGGCGAACGCGCCTGGGGTCAGGGCGCCGGCCGCCGCGCGCTCGGCGACTTCCAGGACATAGCGCGCCTTCTGCCGGCTCAGGCCCAACGACCGGAGGGCGCGGGGCGCCGCGGCCAGCAGCCGCCGCGGAGGCGGATAGCCCAGGTAGGTGATCCCACCGATCAGCGCGCGATCCCCCAGCGCCGCCATCAGCCGGCGGCGCGTGGACTCGGCCGACGCGACGCCATCAGCCGGCGGCGCGTGGACTCGGCCGACGCGACGCTGACCTGCTGCCCGATCACGGCGATGAGCAGCGCCTCGTAGAGATCGGCCGTCCGGATCATCCGCAGGCCGGCGCAGCGCCGGAGCAGCGGCGCCATCAGCGGATCGCGCCTGAGCACCGCGTAGCACCGGCGCAGGTCGTCGCCGAGGCTCCAGACCGCGGCTGCGAGGCCCCGCAGGGCGGGCGCGGACGGGACCGGACCAGGCCGGCCGCGCCCCGGCCGGCCCACCACCCCCACCCGCAGCCGTCTCCCGGGCGAGGGAAACGCGAACTCGACCACCCACGCCCGTCCATCCAGCCGGACCAGCCGCCGGACGCGCCGCGGGTCGACGAAGCGATAGGGGGTCCGCAGCGACGAGGCGCGGAGAAACGCCAGCGTGCGTCCGACGCTGAACGGCGGGGCGAGGGGGATGCCGATGGCTCCCCGCACGGCCACCTCCCGCTTGACGGGCGTGTGCATTTCATATATCTTAGTTTAGAGATGAGTGAAATGCAACTCGTGAGCCGTCTCGCCCGGGCGTTGGCCGATGAGACCCGCCTGCGGATCCTGCTGGCCCTGTCTCGGGGCGAGGCCACCGTGAGCGATCTCAGCGCCCGCCTCGGCCTCGGCCAGCCCAGGGTCTCGACCCACCTGGCGCTCCTGCGCCGCGCGGGCCTCGTCTCGGTGCGGCCTTCGGGCCGGAGCCGCGCGTACCGGGTTGACGCCCGGCGGGTGGCCGCGGCGGTCCGCGCGCTGCGGTCGCTGCTCCCCGAATCGAAGGCGCCGGTCCGGAGCCCCGGGGCCGGACGAGAGGTGCGCCGTAACAGTTCCATTCGCCGGGCCCGCTCCTGTTACGATCACCTGGCGGGGGTGGCGGGCGTGGGCCTCCTCGATGCGCTTCTCCGCCGCCGGTGGCTCGTCCCGGTCCGCTCCGGCCGCCGGGTCCGGTACGCGCTCACCCCCACGGGGGACCGGGCGCTGGGCGCGCGGTCGGTGGAGATCGCCCGCGCCCGCCGGGCCCGCCGCATGTTCGCCTACGGCTGTCTCGACTGGACGGAGCGGCGCCCCCACCTCGGGGGCGCGTTGGGGGCGGCCATCCTCAGCGCCCTCGGGGACGCCGGCGTCGTGGAGCGGCGCAACGGCTCCCGCGTCCTGACCCTCCGCCGCCCGGTCGCCGGCTGGCTCGGCGCTCCCTAGATGCGCTCCAGTTTCGCGACCGTGCGCTCGTTTGTGACGTTGCCGGTGTTGAGCGTCGACTTGGGCTCCAGGAGCAGGATGTGCGCTTCGTCCTCGGCGACGGGCTGGTGCTCGACCCCGCGCGAAATGATGGCCAGCTCCCCGGTGTTGAGGTGGAGGTCCCGGTCCCGCAGCCGGATCCGCAGGCGGCCCTTGACGACCAGGAACAATTCGTCCTCCGCCTCGTGATGGTGCCAGACAAACTCCCCTTTGACTTTGACGAGCTTCACGTAGGCGTCGTTGAGCTCGCCCACGATCTTAGGGCTCCAGTAATCCTGGAAGAGACTGAACTTGCGGGAGAGATTGATTGCTTCCATCGGCGGCCTCCTTGTGGGGCTCGGGCGGCGGCGCGCGCCCGCCGGCCGGGCCCGGCGGTGCGGGGGCTACGCGCGGAGCGCGGTCAGGTCCATCCGCCGCTGGATGAAGTTGATGTAGACCTCGCCCCGGCGGAAGAAGGCGTTGTCGAGCGCCTCCTGGTGGAAGGGGATCGTCGTGTGCACCCCCACGATCTCGAACTCCCTCAGAGCGCGCTGCATCCGCGCCACGGCCTCATCCCGGTTCTGGCCCCAGGCGATGACCTTGGCGATCAGGGAGTCGTAGTAGGGAGGCACCGTGTAGCCGGTAAAGGCGTGGGTGTCCACCCGGATCCCCGGCCCCCCGGGAGGCACGAACGCCGTGATGGGGCCGGGCGACGGGAGGAAGTCGCGGGCCGGGTCCTCGGCGTTCACCCGGCACTCGATCGCATGCCCGTGCGGCTCGACGTCCTTCGGGACGGTCATCCGCTCCCCGGCCGCAATGCGGATCTGCTCCTTTACCAGGTCGACGCCGGTGACCATCTCGGTGACCCCGTGCTCCACCTGGATGCGGGTGTTCATTTCCACGAAGTAGAATCGCTCGGACTGGTCCACGAGAAACTCCACGGTGCCCGCGTTCGTGTAGCCGACCGTCTCCGCCACCCGCGCCGCCGCGCGGCTGAGTGCCCGGCGGAGCCTGGGGGAGACGCCGACCGCGGGCGACTCCTCGATGAGCTTCTGGTGGCGGCGCTGGACGGAGCAGTCGCGCTCGCCCAGCGTGGCGACCGACCCCCGGCGGTCGGCGAGGATCTGGATCTCGATGTGCCGCGGCTCCTCAAGGTACTTTTCGATGTACACCTCGGCGTTGCCGAAGGCGGACTCCGCTTCGGCCTGGGCCTCGGAGAGTGCCCGGCGCAGATCGTCCGGGTTCTGCACGACGCGCATCCCCCGGCCGCCGCCGCCCCCGGCCGCCTTGATGATCAGCGGGTAGCCGATCGTTCGGGCGACCTGCACGGCCGCGGCTTCGTCGCGGACCGGCCCGTCGCTGCCCGGCACGATGGGCACGCCGGCCTTGCGCATCATCGCCCGGGCCTGGGATTTGTTGCCCATCTGCTCGATGGCCTCGGGCGCCGGCCCGATGAACGCGATGCGGCAGTCGCGGCAGATCTCCGCGAAGTGCGGGTTTTCGGCGAGAAAGCCGTATCCGGGATGGATCGCGTCGACCCCGAGCAGCTCCGCGGTGCTGATGATGCCGGGGATGTTGAGATAGCTGTCCCGCGCGGCCGCCGGGCCGATGCAGAAGGACTCATCGGCCAGGCGCGCGTGCAGCGATCCCCGGTCGGCCTCGGAGTACACGGCGGCGGTCCGCACCCCCAGCTCGCGGCAGGCCCGGATCACCCGGACCGCGATTTCGCCCCGGTTGGCGATGAGGATCTTGGAAAACATGCGTCTAGGTCGCGGGATCCACGAGGAACAGCGGCTGGCCGTACTCCACCGGGGCGCCGTTCTCGACCAGGATCCGCGCGATGCGCCCGGCGACATCGCTGGGGATCTCGTTGAACATCTTCATCGCCTCGAGGACGCAGACGGTCTGGCCGACGTGGACCTCGTCCCCTTCGTTGACGAAGGGCTCGGCGTCGGGCTTCGGCGCCCGGTAGAAGGTCCCGACCATCGGCGCGGCGATGGGAGCGAGCCGGGCGTCGGCGGGCGCCTCCGCCGCCGCGGGCGGCGGAGCCGGAAGGTCGACGGAGATCTTTCCGGCCGAGTTGCCGTGAGCCTTCTTGATCCGCACTTTGACGTGGGGCGCGTCGACATCGAGTTCGGTGATGTCGGCCTCCGTCGCCAGCCGGATCAGCGCCCGGATCTCGTCGAGGTCGAGCCGGCTCTCGTGAGCCATGCGCTTCGTCCTCCCCCCTTCTGAGCGACCGCCCTCCACCTGCCTACGCGCCCTCCCCCGCCGTCCCAGAAGCGCCCTGCGCTCCCGCGGGCGCCGCGGTCTGCCCCAGGTCCTTGAGATAGCCGATGCGGCGGTACTTTGCGTAGCGGGCTTTGAGGAGATCCTCCGTCGGCAGGGCGGTCAGCGCGGCGAGGTGCCGGCGCACCGCCGCGGCCACCGCGGCGACGGCCTGGTCCGGGTGGCGGTGCGCCCCCCCGGAGGGCTCCGGGATGACCTCGTCCACCACGCCGAATCCGAGCAGATCGCGGGCCGTCAGGCGGAGGGCGCGGGCCGCCTCGCGCCCCCGCGAGCCATCCCGCCAGAGAATGGCGGCGCACCCCTCGGGGGAGATCACGGAGTAGATCGCCTTGTCCAGCATCAGCACGACGTCGCCCACTCCGATGGCGAGGGCCCCGCCGCTGCCGCCCTCGCCGGTGATCACGGCGACGATCGGGGCGCGGAGCCGGGACATGCCGAGCAGCCCGCCGGCAATGGCTTCGCTCTGACCCCGCTCCTCGGCCTCTTTCCCGGGGGAGGCGCCCTGGGTGTCGATCAGCGTCACGACCGGGGCCCGCAGTTTCTCGGCAAGCCGCATGATGCGCAGGGCCTTGCGGTAGCCTTCCGGGTTCGGGCTCCCGAAGTTCCGGGCGATGTTTTCCCGGGTGTCTCGTCCTTTGGCATGTCCGACCACCGCCGCCGTGTGGCCGTCCACCAGCCCCAGCCCGCCGATGATCGCGGGATCGTCGCGGAAGGCGCGATCACCGTGGAGCTCGACGAACTCGGTGGTCAGGCCCGCGATGTAGTCGCCGATCTTGGGCCGCCCGGGATGCCGGGCCAGCTGCACAGTCTGCCACGGCGTGGGATCCTGCGCAATCGCCTCGCGCAGCGCCTCCGCCCGCGCCGTGAGCGCCGCGATCTGCTGCGTCAGATCCACGGTCGCCTCCGCGGCGGTGATCCGCTTGAGCTCGTCGACCTTCTGCTCGATCCTCTCGAGGTCCCGCTCCAGGCGCTCGCCTGCAGCGTCCGAGGGTGCCGACGCGCCGGGCCGGCCTGCCGGGCCGGCGAGGTTAGACGGGACGGCCATCCGCGAGGGTGGGGAGCGGTCCCGCGGCCGCGCCGGCCGGGGCGGGGGGAGCGCCGCACAACCGCAGGAGGCGGCCGAGCGTCGGCCGGAGGTCCCCGCGCGGCACGATTGCGTCGATGAGCCCGTGCTCGAGCACGAACTCGGCGGTCTGGAACCCGTCCGGCAGTTTTTGCCGGATGGTTTGCTCGATGACGCGCCGCCCCGCAAACCCGATCAGCGCCCCGGGCTCGGCCAGGATGACGTCGCCCTGAAAGGCGAAGCTGGCGGCCACCCCCCCGGTGGTCGGATCGCAGAGCACGGAGATGAATGGGACGCCCAGTTCGCTGAGCCGTCCCACGGCGACGCTGGTCTTGGCCAGCTGCATGAGCGAGAGGGCGCCTTCCTGCATCCGGGCGCCCCCGGAGGCGGAGAAGAGCACGAGCGGCCGGCGCCGCTCGCCGGCCCGCTCGGCGCTGCGGGCCACCTTTTCTCCCACGACCGCGCCCATGCTCCCGCCGAGGAAGCCGAACTCCATGGCGCCCACGACCGCGCCCCGCCCCTCGATCGCGCCGGTCCCGGTGATGATCGCTTCCGGCACCCCGGTCCGGCGCTGCGCCTCCTCGATCCGCGCGGGGTAGGGCTGCTCGTCCACGAACCCCAGGGGATCGTCGGGCACCAGTCCCTCGTCGTGCTCCTCGAAGGACCCCTCATCGAGCACGAGCGCCAGGCGGTCGGCGGCCGAGAGCCGGTGATGGTAGCTGCACCGGGGGCAGACCCGCAGCTTGCGTTCCAGTTCTTTGCGGTACACGAGGGTCGCGCAGCGGGGACACTTAGACCAGAGGCCGGCGGGAACGTCCCGGCGCCCGCCGGAGGGGTGGTCCGGACGGCGGATCCAGTTCAGCACCGCGGCGAGCTCCATTCCCGAAAACAGGGACGGCTCAAATTGCCTCGATTATACCGTAGGACTCCCGAGCGCGCAAAACAGCCGGGCGAAAATGAGCCCCCCGGGGAGGATGTTATAATGGAGGCGCCAATCAAAGGAGGGATTGTTCATGGTTATGGAATCACCCAGCGCGCCCGCGAAGCGGCGGGGCGCCGGATACCCGGCCGCTGCGCTGGCCGTCATCCTCGTGTTCGTCGTTGGGACCCTGCTCGGGGGCATCGTCCTCCCCCAGTACCTGAACATTCGTCCCGTCTTCTCGGCGCAGCCGGTCTCGCCCGCCTCTCCGGCCGCCCCGACGGCGGCGCGCGCCCAGCCGCCGTTCGCTCAGCCGGCGCCCGGCGCGACGGTCCACGTGGTGCCCGAGGAATCCGTGGTCATCAACGTCGTGAAGCAGGTCCGGCCCTCGGTCGTCAACATCGATACGGAGTCGCAGGTGCAGACCGCGTTCGGGCTCTTCCCCCAGCAGGGGGCGGGCTCGGGCGTGATCGTGCGCCCCGACGGCTACATCCTGACGAATAACCACGTGGTCCAGGGCGCCACCACCATCAAGGTGACGCTGACCGGCGGAAAAGTCCTCAGCGGCCGGTTGATCGGCCGCGACCCGCTCGCCGATCTCGCCGTGATCAAGGTGGACAGCAAGGAGTCGCTTCCGGCGGCGCGGCTGGGCGACAGCCGCAGCCTCCAGGTCGGCCAGCTGGCGATCGCGATCGGCAACCCGTTTGGGCTCGGCAGCACCGTCACCACCGGCGTGGTCAGCGCGCTCAACCGGAATATCGAGCTGCCGAACCTGGTCGTCGAGAACCTGATCCAGACCTCCGCGGCGATCAATCCCGGGAACAGCGGCGGCGCGCTGGTGGACAGCTCCGGGAGCGTGATCGGCATCAACACCGCGATCATCCCGAACGCGCAGGGGATTGGGTTTGCGATACCCAGCGACGTCGCCCGCGAGGAAATGGACCAGCTCATCGCGCACGGCCGCGTCATCCGGCCCTGGCTGGGGGTGGACTACGGCGGGGAGGTGGACCCCCAGGCGGCCAAAGCCTATGGCCTCGGCACGGATCACGGCGTCGTGGTCCGGCAGGTCGAGCCGAGCGCCCCGGCCGGGCGCGCGGGCGTTCAGGCCGGCGACATCATCACGGCGCTGAACGGCGACCGGATCGACGACTGGAACACCTTCGTCCATGATATCGTCAACAAGAAGATCGGGGAGACGATCCGGCTCACCGTCGTCCGCGACGGCAAACCGCGCACGCTCTCCGTGACCCTGACCGAGCGGCCGGCGGAGTCCCGCTAGCCGTGGCGGGGGCAATGGAACGGACCCTCGCGCTCGATATGGTCAAGGTGACCGAGGCCGCGGCGATCGCCGCGGCCCGTCACATGGGGGAGGGAAATACCGAGCAGGCGGACGCGGCGGCGGTCCGGGCGATGCAGGCGTCGATGGCCGAACTGGCGATCCACGGCCGCATCGTCATCGGCGTAGGGGAGCGGGACGAGGCCCCCATGCTCTACGTCGGCGAGGAAGTGGGGGGCGGCGACGGGTTCGCCGTCGATGTGGCCGTCGACCCCGTGGATGGGCCGAACATCGTCGCGAAGGGCCTGCCCAACGCCATCGCGATCGTGGCGGTGACGGAGAAGGGCGGGATCCTGCATGCGCCCGATGTCTATATGGAAAAGCTCATCGTGCCCCCGCAGGCCGCCGGGAAGGTGGATCTCCGGTGGCCCGCGGAGCGGAACCTGGGGGTGCTGGCCGAGGCGCTGGGCCGCCGGATCAGCGACATCACCGTGGTGATCCTCGACCGGCCGCGCCATGCCGATCTCATCGCGGGGGTCCGCAAGGCGGGGGCGCGGATCAAGCTGATCTCCGACGGCGACGTCGCGCCCGCGATCTCCGCCGCGGTCTCGGGCCCGGGGGTGCAGGCCGTGATGGGCATCGGCGGCGCGCCCGAAGGCGTGCTCACGGCGGCGGCGCTGCGGTGCCTCGGCGGCGAGATCCAGGGGCGGTTCTGGTATCGCAACGACGCCGAGCGCCAGCAGGCCAAGGAGATGGGGATCAGCGATCCGGACCGGATCTATCGGACCGAGGATCTCGTCCGCGGCAAGTCCCTCGTCTTTGCCGCCACCGGCATCACGGACGGAGAGCTCTTCCGCGGGGTCCGGCTGTTCGGCGGAGGCGTGCGGACCCACTCCCTGGTGATGACCGCGTCCGGGCGCCAGATCCGGTTCGTGGACGCGATCCACATCCAGGATCCCTCCCGGGTGGGCGTCATCCGGCTCTGAGCGTGCTCACCCACGAGCTGCGGGCGCTCATCGCCCAGGCCGTGGACCGCGCCATCGCGGCCGGCGATCTTCCTCCCGCCGCGGCTCCGGTTCCGCCCTTTGAGGTCGAGGCCCCGCGGGATCCGCGGCACGGGGACTTCGCGGCCAACCTGGCGCTGGTGCTGGCGCGGACCGTGGGAGGGCCGCCGCGGGCCGTGGGCGAGGCCATCCTCAGGCACCTGCCCGTCCCCTCGGCGGCGCTGCGCGGGGCGGGCCTGGCGGGCCCGGGATTCCTGAACTTGAGTTTGGCGCCGGAGTTCCTCCACCGGTGGCTGCGCCGTGTGCATGCGGACGACCGCGGCTTCGGCCGCACCGACGCCGGCCGGGGCCGCCGGGTCCTGGTGGAGTACGTGAGCGCGAACCCGTCGGGGCCGCTGACCGTGGGGTCGGGGCGGAACGGCGCGGTCGGGGAAACGATCGCCCGGCTCCTGGAGGCGCTCGGCTACCGCGTCTCCCGTGAGTACTACGTGAACGACTACGGGAACCAGATGGACCTGCTCGCCCGCTCGGTCGAGGCCCGGTATCTGGAGGCGCTCGGCCGCTCCGCCCCGTTTCCCGAGGACGGGTACCGGGGCGCCTACGTCGCCGAGATCGCGCGGCAGATCGCCGCCTTGCACGGCGCCGCCCTGGCCGGCCTGGCTCCGTCGGAGCGGCTGGCCCGGATCCAGGAGATCGCCCTCCGGGCCATGCTCGACGACATCCGGGTGACCCTCGAGGCCTTCGGCATCACCTTCGACACGTGGTTCAGCGAGCGCTCGCTGCACGACAGCGGCGCGGTCGGGCGGGTCCTGGACGAGCTGCGGCGGCGGGATCTGCTCTACGAGCAGGACGGCGCGCTGTGGTTCCGGGCCACCCGGTTCGGGGACGACAAGGACCGCGTGCTCGTCAGGAGCGACGGCCGGCCGACGTACTTCGCCGCGGATATTCCCTACCACCTCGACAAGTACGCCCGCGGCTTCGACCACCTCATCGATGTGTGGGGGATCGACCACATCGGGGACGTCGCCCGCGTGCGCGGGGGCCTCCAGGCGCTCGGCAACGACCCGGCCGCGTTCGAGGTGCTCATTCATCAGCACGTCCGGCTGCGCAACGAGGGCGAAGCGGTGCGGATGAGCAAGCGCAGCGGCGAGTTCGTCACGCTGCGTGATCTCGTGGACGCGGTCGGGCGGGACGCCGCGCGGTTCTTCTATACGATGACGAGCCCGGCGGCCCCGATGGATTTCGACTTTGCGCTCGCGCAGCGCCGGTCCGCCGACAATCCCGTCTACTACGTGCAGTACGCGCACGCCCGGATCTGCAGCATCCTGCGAGAAGCCGAGCGGGCGGGGATCGCCCTGCCGCCGGCCGAGGCGGCCGACCTGACCCCCTTGACCGCTCCGGAGGAGTGGGTGCTCGCCAAGCGCGTGGTCACGCTCCCCGAGGTGGTGTACGCCGCCGGGACGAGGCGGGAGCCTCAGCGGCTCTGCGCGTACGCCCGCGAGCTCGCCGAGGCCTTCCACGTCTTCTATACGCAGTGCCGGGTGCTGACGGACGACGCGGGGTTGACCGCGGCGCGCCTGGTCCTCGTCGACGCGGCGCGGCGGGGGCTGCGCAACACCCTCGACCTGATCGGGGTGACGGCCGTCGAGCAGATGTAGGAGGCCCCTGGGAGGCGCCGGGCGGGGGCCCCGGGGGCCGCCGGTGCCGCGCGGGTACCCACGCGTGTTGCGGCGCGCGTCCAAACGTGATATACATAGTACGGCAAGCCCTGCATGACTCTCAGTGCGTTTCCAGCCCCTCGTATTGACGCGCGACCCGGATGGGGACAGGGAGGAGAAGCAGGCTCTGCGGCGAATACGCCGACCAAACTTCTTGACTGTATGCCCCCGCATGCCCGATGCCGGCTCCATCCTGCGCCAGCGCCACCTGGACGGCGAGGCGTTTGAGTCCCCGCGGATCGTCCGCGCGAGCAGCCGGCCTGCATGCCACGCTCCCTCTCGTTGGTGACATCCTGTCTCTCCCGTTGAGTGGTCGGCACACGCCGGGTGGCGGTGGGGAGGCGCCGGGGGTCCGGCGCGGTCCGGGGGGGAGCGGGGGGAGACGCCTGCGAAAGCCGGACTTGGGGTATTTGAACATCTGGCGGGAGGGTGTGCGATGATCCGACTGACCCACGCCGCCGCCGCGCTGACGCTGGCGGCGGCGGTGACCGCTGCGGCCATGCCGGCGCCGGCCGCGATGTTCTCCGATATCCAGGGGGACCCAAACCAGCGGGGGATCGAGAAAGTGGCCGTCGCCGGCGTGCTCGCCGGATTCCCCGACGGGACGTTCAAGCCGGGCCAGCCGATCACCCGTCTGGCGGCGGTGGCCTCCCTGGCGAAAGGATTGGATGTCAAGGGCTCCGGCACGCTCCCGAACTACAAGGACCTCGCCGAAGTCCCCGAGGACGTGCGGCCGGTGATCGCGTCCCTGTTGAACACCGGGGCCGTCTCGCAGCAGAAGGCGGAGATCAAGAAAGGCGATGTGCTCTACCAGCTGGCGACCGACAAGGCGGTGTACGGCACCGAGGACCCGGTCGACCTTACCATGACGATCACGAACACGGGGAAGGACGACGTGAAGTTCACGTATGCGACGACGCAGCAGTACGACTTCATCGTGAAGTCCGCGACCGCGGAGGTCGCCCGATGGTCGTTGGGACAGACGTTCGTGCAGGGGAACCTCGACCTCATCCTCGCCCCGGGAAAGTCGTTCACCTACAACACCCGGTGGCTGCAGAAGGATCAGGACAACCACCTCGTGCCGGCGGGATCGTACGAGATCATCGGCCTCTCCCCGGCGAAGGACAACGCGGTTACGGTCGCCCTGCAATTCCAGAAGGGGCTGCTCTCGACGTTTCCGGACAACACCTTCCGTCCCAACGCGCAGGTGAGCCGCGCCGAGTTCGCGGCCCTCGTGGTCCGGGCCCTGGGCCGGCAGGGGGAGGCGACGCAGAAGAGCTCCGCGCCGCTCTCGGTCAAAGACGTGGAGGACGTTCCGGCGACGCTGCATGGGTATGTGGCGGTCGCCATCGATCAGAAGATCCTCCCGCCCTCCGCGGACGGGATGTTCCGGCCCAACGCGCCGACCACCCGGGGGGAGGCCGCCGGCGCGCTGGCGACGGTGATGGGCGCGCTCAACAAATTCAATTACGTAAAAGGGAAGCTCGTGAGCATCGGGTCCGAGGGCATCACGGTGAGCATCGAGACCCAGGCGGTGCAGTCCTATGCGCTCACCCCCCAGGTCGCCGTCTACCGGAACGAGAAGGCGGCGGCCCCGGGCGACCTCAAGCCCAATGATCAGGTGCTGCTGCTGCTTACGGGGCCTCGGGGACGGGCCGGCTACATCGAGGCCACGGGCCAGTGAGCGGCGGGATCCCGGCTCTTCGGTGACGGCACAGAACCGCGTGGAGGTGGCACGGCGTGGCGATCGCGGAACTTGAGACCAAGAGTTTTGACGAGCTCCAGGGTCTGGCCAAAGACCTCAGCATCCCCAACTTTCGCCGCTATCGGAAGCAGGAACTGATCATGAAGATCCTGCAGGTCCAGACAGAGCAGAGCGGGCTGATGTTCCGCTCGGGCATCCTGGAGATCATGCAGGAAGGGTACGGGTTCCTCCGCACGAGCGGCTATCTCCCGGGCCCCGAGGACATCTACGTCTCGCCCTCCCAGATCAAGCGGTTCGGCCTCCGCGTGGGGGACGAGGTCCTGGGGCAGGTGCGCGCCCCCAAGGACAACGAGAAGTACTACGCCCTGCTCCGCGTGGAAGCGGTCAACGGGCTCGACCCGGAGCAAGCCCGGTCCCGGCCCGACTTCGAGAAGCTGACCCCGGTCTTCCCGCACGAGCGCTTCAAACTGGAGCTCCCCCAGAGCGATCTCACCGTCCGCATCGTCGACCTGTTTTCCCCGATCGGCAAGGGCCAGCGGGCCATGATCGTGTCGCCGCCCAAAGCCGGCAAGACGACGCTGCTGAAGAAGATCGGACAGAGCATCGTGCAGAACGACCAGGAGGCCTACCTGATGGTCCTCCTGCTCGATGAGCGCCCCGAGGAAGTCACGGACATGCGCCGCTCGGTCGAAGCGGAGGTCGTCGCCTCCACCTTCGATCGCCCGCCGGAAGAGCACGTGCAGGTCGCCGATCTCGTGCTCGAGCGGGCGAAGCGGCTCGTCGAGGGGGCCCGCGACGTCGTCGTCCTGCTCGACAGCCTCACCCGGTTTTCCCGCGCGAACAACCTGGTGATTCCGCCCAGCGGCCGAACCCTCTCGGGAGGACTGGATCCGGCCGCCCTCCACCGGCCCAAACGGTTCTTCGGCGCCGCGCGGAAGATCGAGGAGGGCGGGAGCATCACGATCGTCGCCACCGCGCTGATCGATACCGGGAGCCGCATGGACGACGTGATCTACGAAGAGTTCAAGGGCACCGGCAACATGGAACTGCACCTCAACCGCAAGCTGCAGGAGCGCCGGACCTTCCCCGCCATCGATATCAAGCTGTCCGGAACCCGGCGGGAGGAGCTGCTGCTCAACGAGGAGGAACTGCGCAAGGTGTGGGTGCTCAGGAAGAGCCTGGAGACCCTCGATACGGTGGCCATGACCGAACTGATCCTGGACCGGCTGCGCAAGACTCCCAACAACCAGGCGTTTCTCCGGTCGATCATCAAGAACAGCGAGAACGACGCCTAAGCGCCGGCCGTTCCGAGGCCTGCCGCCGGGGCCCCCAGGCCGCTCCCCGCCGCCCCTGCCACGGCGGGCCCTCCCCCCCAGGCCCTCCGCCGAGCAGTCACGGCTCCATTTCCCGCCGGTTTTCCTCAAAGTTTGGTTAGGAATGGGTGAGATCTGGGTAAAAGAAAATGATAGGCCCGGAGGCACGCCGTCGCACCTTTGACCATCCACTCCGTTGCAGGAAGTTTTCCCCTCCAGGCGAACAATCTGGGCTAATCCGCACGTACATTTGGCATACATCCCAGTTGACACACTCTACTGAACCCACCAGACATCGAGGCGAAGGAGGCCAGGTTGGCGGATCGCGCGCGGCTTGCGGCTGCAGGCATACTGCTCGCCCTGACCCTCGCGGGCGTTCCGCTCGTCCTTCCCCTCGATCTTGCTAAGGCGGATCCTGTACCTGCTTCAGGCGAAGTGATCAAGGCGGATGCCTCGCCCGCCCCCGCCGGGGACAGGGCCTCCCCATCCGCGGCGCCGGCGGAGAAACCCGAGCCTCCGTCCACTGCGGTCCAGGCCGCGCAGCCGACAGCCCACACCGTCGCGTCGGGGGAGTCGCTCTGGACGATTGCGCAGGATGCGGGCACCAACATCTGGGTCCTGGCGGATCTGAACCACATCTCGCTCGACGATGTGCTGCACCCCGGGCAGGTGGTCATGGTGCCTCCGCGGACCGCCGCCGCCCCGGCCGCGGTCACGCCCGCTGCGCCCGCCCAAAATACGACAGCGGTGGGGAGCCACATCGTGGCGGCGGGGGAGTCGCTGTGGGGAATCGCCCAGGATGCCGGCGTCCGCGTGGAAACCCTGGCCGACGCCAACAACCTCTCGTTGGACGATTACCTGCATCCGGGGCAGATCCTGGCCGTGCCCTCGCACGACCCCAAATTCCAGACCGCCAGGCCCACGCAGGGATCGGCATCCGGGAGCGCCGCGACGGTCCCGCTGGCTGTGGCCGAAGCGGGCAAGACGCCGATGCTTAAACCCTCGGACGGGCGGATCTCATCGCGCTTTGGGTGGCGGATTCATCCGATCTTCGGCACCCGCGAGTTCCACACCGGCATCGACATCGCCAGCGGGTACGGCACGCCGGTCCGCGCAGCCCGCACCGGGATTGTGCGGTTCGTCGGTTGGTTGCACGGGTACGGGCGAATCATCATCGTCGACCACGGGCAGGGACTCGAAACGTCCTACTCCCACCTCTCCCAGATCCTGGTGTGGCGGGGCGAAGGCGTCGAGATGGGCCAGATCCTCGGACGCATCGGCAGCACGGGATGGAGCACGGGGCCGCACCTCCTCTTCGAGGTCAGGCGGAAGGGTGTTCCCATCGACCCGTTCGTGTTCTTGAACGAAACCAGACGATTGTCCCCGGCCGCGGCTCCTGCCGCCGCCCCCGCGCCGGCCCCGGCGCCCGCGTCCGAGCACCGCAGCGCGCCGTCCACCGCGGCCCCGTAAGCCGCGCCCCCCGGTCCCTCCAACTCCAGGAACCCGGTCTCATCACCACGGAAACCCGCGCCCCTCGGCGCCGGGCAGGGCGGAATGCCGCCTAGGCCTGCTCCATCGATGCCACCAGGCTCGAGGTGATGAAGCGCCGGAAGAGGAGGGCGAGCAGCATGGGCGGGATGATCGACACGACGATCCCGACGGCGATCAGCGTATAGCTGGAGTCGGGGTTCACGGAGATGCTCGCGATGACGACCGGCGTCGTCTTCGCCTTGACGCTCGAGGTCATGAGCAGCGCGAAAAAGAACTCGCTGTAGCTGAACAGGAAGCTGAAGGCCGCGATGGCCGCCAGCCCGGGACGGGCCAGCGGGATGACGACCCGGCGGAGCACGGCGAACCGTGTACAGCCGTCGACCAGGGCCGCCTCCTCCACCTCGATTGGCAGTGAGCGAATGTAGAGGGTGAGCACCCAGATCGTAAACGGCAGCGTGAACGCGCTGTAGATCAGGGCCAGCGCCAGCTTCGTGTCCAGAAGTCCGGCCTGTTTCACGATCAGATAGATGGGGATGGCCACGGCGACGGCGGGCAGCAGGCGGCTGCCCAGGATGAAGAAATACGCGATCTCCTTCCCCGGGAAGCGCTCGCGCGCGAACGTGTAGGCGGCCAGCGGACCGAGCGTGAGATTGACGGCGATGACGCCCAGAGCCACCTCGAGCGAGTTCCGCAGTCCCGCCGGCAGCAGCCGCGCTTCCTGCGTGATCGCGCTGCGGAGGAGGCCGCGGACGGCGTACCCTTCGGGAATGCGTCCCGTGAAGACGTAGAGGTAGTTCGCCACGGTGGCCGGGGCCGGGGCCCACGACGGGGGGCGGCGGAAAATGGCCAGCTCGGTCTGCAGGCTGGCGCTGAGCGCCCACAGGAAGGGGAACACGATGAACACGCCCAGGAGGATCCCGGCCGCCCCGAGCGCGACCTGCCGGATCCCCGCCGCGCGTGTCATGCCGAGCGCGCCTCGACCCGGATCAACCGCAGGGTGAGGGCAATGAAGGCGACCAAGGCGCCCGCCATGATGAACGACAGGGCCGCCCCGTGGCCCAGGTTGAGGAAGGTGAAGGTGGAGGTGTACGTGTGCCAGGAGAAGAGGGTCGTCGCCGACCCCGGTCCCCCGCCCGTCAGCACGTACACCAGGTCGAACACACTGACCGAGATCATGGTTTCGTACACGAGGATGATGAGCAGGGGCCCTTTGAGCCACGGGAGCAGGATGTGCCAGAAGCGCGCCCACGCCCCCGCGCCCTCCGCGGTCGCCGCTTCCATGATTTCCCTGGGGATGACCTGGAGCCCGGCGAGGATCAAGATGGCGGGCAGCGGGAACTCGCGCCAGACATGGGCGAGCGCCACCGCCTGCATGGCCAGCCGGGGGCTGGAGAGCCAGGGCACATAGCTGTGGACCACGCCCAGCTGGTAGAGGAGCCCGTTGAGGGCGCCGAAGTCCCCGTGGAGCAGCAGCCGCCAGATGATGCCCGCGGAGACGAGGGGGATCGACCAGGGGAGCAGCACGAGGGCCCGCAGGAGTCCAAATCCCCGAATTGGTTGATGGAGCAGGAGCGCGACGAGAAACCCCACCACGATGACGCTCGGGACGGTGAGGGCGGCGAAGAGGAGGGTGTTCGTGACGGCGACGTGGGTCGTGCCGTCGTGCAGGACCTGCGCGTAATTCCGAAGGCCGATGAACGGCGTCGAGCCCGGCAGCGTGAGCAGGACGCGCCGGGTGCTGGTGATCGCCGCGTAGCCGAGCGGAAAGAGCGTGAACAGCCCCACGAGGAGCAGCACCGGGATGACCGTCAGCGCGTGGTAGGCGGGGGACGCTCCCGCCCGCCTGGCGCGCCACAGGACGGCTCTTCGCAGGCCGAGGGGCGTGCTCATCTCAACCACACGCGCGAGGGCCGGAGACTCCGCGCCTCCGGCCCCCCTGCGGTGACCTTACTTGAGCTCAGACCACTTTGCGGCCATGTTCTTGATCGCCTGCTGGGAGGAGACGTTGCCCACGATGACGTTGCCGATCTGCTCGCGCGCGTAGACGTCCCACGTCCCCCACCAGGGCGTGAGACCCTCCTTGACCGCCGCCAGCTTCGCCTGCTGTCGCTCCAGGGCGACGCTGCCCCAGGCGTTGATGGCGGCCTTGATCTGCGGATCGTCATAGAGGGGCAGCTGGGCGAACCCCAAGCCCTTCTCCAGCGCCCACCGCTGAGGCACCAGATACCTGCCGTCGGTTTTGCCGCCGAAATATTGGAGAAACCTGGCCGCCGCCTCGGTGTGATGGCGGGTCACGGCCGCTTTCGTGAGCGCGTAGAAGCGCACGAACCCGACGGTCGAATGGCTGTCGCCGGGCATCAACGCCATTCGGAAGTTGCCCTTTTGCGCGTGCTGCCCCGCGTTCAGTTCGGCCAAGTTGTACTTCGCGAGGACGGTAAACACATGCTGGCCTGCCCCCATGGTCTTCACGACATCCGGTTCGGCCGACTCGAGCACCGCCGGATCCAGGATCTTGTTCCGCAGGGCGTCCCGCAGCCAGTCCAGCGCGAGGACGGCCTTGCCGCCCGGCGCGTTGAAGACGGGAGCGTCCGCGTTGTCGAACATGTGGCCGCCGCGCGAGTAGACCATGGAGTAAAAAATCTCAATGGTCCAGGGATCGTCTTTCTTCAGCGGGATGTCGATGGGGTATTCGCTCAGCCCCTTGTCCTTGATCGTCTTGGCCTGCGCGGCCAGCTCCTCCCACGTCGCGGGCGGATGGTCGAAGCCGGCCCGCTTCAGCGTCTTGGCGTTGTACATGAAGATGATCAGGTCGGCGTAGTACGGCAGCCCGTACAGGTGGCCGCCGAGCGTCATCCCCTGGCGGGCGTACGGGGCCCACTCGCCCTGGGCCCCCGCGAGCTCGGGCGCGTACCGATCGAGCGGAGCGATCCAGTCCGCGGCCACCCACTCGCGCAGCCAGTGGTCCGAGGAGTAGGCCACATCCGGCGCGTCGCCGGTCGCGAACTTGGTCGCCATGGCATCGTGGTAATTGAACCACGACGTGTCCTGGAGGCTGACGGTGATGGCGGGATTCCGCTGCTGGAAGCTCTTGATGTTGTCCTGGATGGTTTCGATCCCATAGGACCACACCATGAAGTTGAGGTGGACGGGCGACGGTTGCGCTTCTGCGGGCCTGGCCAGCGCGCCCAGACCGCCGAGCCCTCCGCACGCGGCATACGTGCCCGCCAGTTTGAGGAAATCCCGCCGGGTCCACGGGCCCGGTCGAATGGATGGCTGCATGGCTGCCTCCCCCCCCGCTCTCTGGATGTCGCGCCCCTCTCTTCAGCCAGGGTGTACGGGCCTCTGCGTCCATTTCCCTTCCCGACTCCTGCCCGAGAGCGCCCGGCGCGCCCGGCGGCGCAATTGCTGGGCTAGAGCGTCCGTGGTATAATGTCGGTTGTTGCGAGTCTGCCCCGCCGCCCCGGAACTTCCCCGGCGCGGGGCCAAGGTGGGTATCCCGATGAAAAAGGGCATTCATCCCAATTACAAACAGACCATGGTGACCTGCGCCTGCGGCGAAACGTTCATGACCGGGTCGACCTGCGAGAACATCCGGGTGGAGATCTGCTCGAAGTGCCATCCGTTCTACACCGGTCAGCGAAAGTATGTCGACTCCGAGGGCCGCGTTCAGAAGTTTGCCAAGAAGTACGGCATCCAGGTCTGACGCCGTCTGACGTTCCACCCCCACCGGCCGGGCCGGGTCGTCTCTCCGTCTGATGCTATAATCAATTGGGAGAACATTCGGAGGAGGGACGAGTGCGCCCGGAAGTGCTGACCCGTCTCGCAGCGCTGGAGGCCCGCCACGAAGAACTGGCCCGCGCCCTGGCCGACCCCGCGATTTTCGGCGATCAGGGGCGGTATCAGCAGGTGGCGCGCGAACATGCCGGCCTCGCGCAGGTCGTCGCCGCCTACCAGGACTACCGGCGGGTCACCCGCGAGCTCGAGGAGGCGGAGGCGCTGTCCCGCGAAGCGGACCCTGAGCTGCGCGGACTGGCCGCGGCCGAGAAGGCGGTCCTCGCCGGACGGCAGGCGGGCCTCGCGCGGTCGATCGAGCAGATGCTGCTCCCCAAAGACCCCCGGGACGACCGGGGCGTGATCATGGAGATTCGGGCCGGGGCCGGCGGGGGCGAGGCCGCCCTGTTCGTCGGGGACCTGCTTCGGATGTATATGCGGTACGCGGAGCGCCGGGGGTGGAGATCGGAGCTGCTGTCCGGCAGCCCGACCGGCCTCGGCGGGTTCAAGGAAGCCGCGATCGGCATCCAGGGGCGGGGCGCGTACAGCCGGCTCAAGTACGAGAGCGGAGTCCACCGGGTGCAGCGGGTGCCGGCGACCGAGGCCAGCGGGCGGATCCACACGTCCACCGCCACCGTGGCCGTCCTGCCGGAGGCCGAAGAGGTCGACGTGGTCATCCGGCCCGACGAGCTCAAGATCGACACCTACCGCGCGGGGGGCGCGGGGGGACAGAACGTCAACAAAGTCGAGACGGCGGTGCGGATCACCCACCTGCCGACCGGCCTGGTCATCGCCTGCCAGGACGAGCGGTCGCAGCACCAGAACCGTGAGAAGGCGATGCGGATCATGCGGGCGCACCTGCTGGCGCGGGCGATCGAGCAGCAGCAGGCCGAGGTGGCCCAGACGCGGCGGCGGCAGATCGGCGGCGGCGAGCGCAGCGAGAAGATCCGCACGTACAACTTCCCGCAGGACCGCGTCACCGATCACCGGATCGGCAAGACGGTGCACGACCTTGCCACCGTGATGGACGGCGATGTCGACGACCTGATCGAAGCGCTGGAGGCGGCAAGCCAGGCGGAGAGCCTCACCGCCACCGGGTCGTGACGCAGCCCGCGGCGGCCCAGGCCTGGTCCCGGCAGGACGCGTGGCGGTGGGGCGCCGGCCGTCTGGGGGCGGCCGGGGTCGATCCGCGGGACGCGCAGCTCGAGGCCGAAGTCCTGCTCCGTCATGCCGCGGGATTGACCCGGGAAGAGCTGCTGGCGCGACCCCTGACCCCCCTGGCGCGGGAAGCCGCATCGGCCTATGAAGCGTTGATCGCGCGCCGGGCCGCCGGCGTCCCGGGCGCCTACCTGGTCGGGCACCGCGAGTTCTTCGGGATCGACCTCCTCGTGGATCCCCGCGTGATGATTCCCCGCCCCGAGACCGAGCGGCTCGTCGAGCTGCTCGTGGAGGCGCTGCGGAATCATCCGGCCCCGTTCGTCGCGGACATCGGCACCGGCAGCGGCGCCATTGCCATCGCGGTCGCCCGCAGCCTGCCTCGAGCGCGGGTGCTGGCGACGGACCTCTCGACGGGGGCCCTCGAAGTGGCGCAGGTCAACGCCGCGCGCGCGGGCGTAGCCGATCGCATCAGGTGGGCCGAGGGCCCGGGCCTCGAGCCGCTGTCGCGGGCGGAGCTCGAGGGGCGGGTCGACGCGGTGGCGTCCAACCCTCCCTACATCCCCACGGAGGAGATCGCCACCCTTCCGCGAGAAGTCCGCGACGGCGAGCCGGCGATCGCGCTCGACGGGGGGCCCGACGGATTGAGCGTGCACCGTCCGATCATCCGGTGGGCGGGACGATACCTGGTCCCGGGCGGCCTGCTCGCGCTCGAGGTGGCGGCCGTCTGGCGGCAGGCCCAGACCGTCGCACGGCTGGTCGATGCCGCGGGGATGTTCACGCCCGCCCGGATTGTCCGCGATGACGCGGGCGCCGAGCGGGTCGTCATGGCGGAGCGAGTTGGCCGGGATGGAAATCATCGGGGTTGATCCGCGCAGCCCGGAGGCCCCGCGCAGGGCGCTGCACACGCTGCGCGCCGGCGGGCTGGTCGCGTTTCCCACCGACACCTTTTACGCGTTGGGGGCCGCGGCGCTCGACGAGGCCGCCGTGGCGCGGGTGTTCGCGGCGAAGCGGCGCCCACCCGGCGAGCCGGTGCCCGTCCTGGTCGCCGACCGCGACCAGTGGCGGACGCTGGTCGCCGAATTGCCCCCGGCCGCCGTCCGGCTGGCCGACCGGTTCTGGCCGGGCCCGCTGACGATCGTGTGCCGGCGGGCCGCGGGCGTGCCGCGCCTCCTGGGGGGCGGAGGGGAGACGATTGGGGTGCGCCAGCCGGGGCTCCCGATCGCGATGGCCCTCTGCCGCGCGCTCGGCCTGCCGATCGTGGGCACCAGCGCGAACACCCACGGGCTTCCCGCGCCGGTCACGGCGGCCCACGTGGCGCTCGATGTGGGGCCGGACGTGGACCTCATCCTCGACGGCGGACGCTGCCCGCTGGGCCGGCCGTCCACCGTGATCGATGTCACCCGCACGCCGCCGGTCATCGTTCGAGCCGGCGCGGTCTCCCTCGAGGCCGTGCAGGACGCGCTGGGCCAGACCCTGGTTCAGGCGGCGGCGGCACTGCGGTATTGAGACGGCCCGCGCGCGTGTGCGCCGGCACGAATGGAGGCAGCCACGATGGATGAGCTTCGCCGGACGGATCCGGAGATCGCCCGGGCGATCGCGCAGGACACCGAGCGGCAGCGCTATCACGTCAACCTGATCGCCTCCGAGAACTACGCCAGCCGCGCCGTCCTGGAAGCGCTGGGGACGCCGATGAGCAACAAGTATGCCGAGGGCTACCCCGGGAAGCGCTATTACGGTGGGTGCGAGTTCGTGGACATCTCGGAGCAGCTGGCGATCGACCGCGCCAAGGCTCTGTTCGGCGCAGAGCACGCCAACGTCCAGCCGCACGCCGGCGCCCAGGCCAACATGGCGGCGTACTTCGCCTTCCTCAAGCCCGGGGATCCCATTCTGGCGATGAACCTGGCGCACGGCGGGCACCTCACCCACGGGAGCCCGGTGAACTTCTCGGGGCAGCTCTACCGCATCATTCCGTACGGCGTCGATGAGCGCACCGAGCGGATCGACTACGACGTGATGGCGCGCCTGGCGAACGAGCACCGGCCCAAGATCATCGTGTCCGGGGCCACCGCGTACCCCCGCACCTTCGATTTCCCGCGGCTGCGCGCGATCTGCGATGACGTGGGCGCGCTGATGATGGTCGACATGGCCCACTTTGCCGGGCTGGTGGCCGGCAAAGCCCATCCGGACCCGGTGCCCTACGCGGATGTGGTGACGTCGACCACGCACAAGACGCTGCGCGGACCCCGCGGGGGGTTGATTCTCTGCCGGGCCGCCCATGCCGCGCCGATCGACAAGGCGGTGTTCCCCGGCACGCAGGGCGGCCCCCTGGAGCACTGCATCGCCGCCAAGGCGGTGTGTTTCCTGGAGGCGTCCAGGCCGGCGTTCCGGACCTACGCCGCCCGGATCGTCGAGAACGCGCGGGCCATGGCCGAGGCGTTTCTCGCCGCCGGCTACCACGTCGTCTCCGGCGGGACCGACAACCACCTGGTCCTCCTCGACGTGCGGGCGAGAGCGCTCACCGGACGGAAGGCCGAGAAGGCGCTCGACGGCGCGCACATCATCGTGAACAAGAACATGATCCCCTTCGACCCGGAGAAGCCGATGACCACCAGCGGGATTCGCATCGGGACCCCCGCGATGACGACGCGGGGGATGGGCCCCGGGGAGATGCGGCGCATCGCCGCGTGGATCGACGAGGTGCTGCGGGCTCCCGAGGACGCGGCGGCGGCGGAGCGCGTGCGCCGGCAGGTGAGGGACCTGTGCGCCTCGTTTCCGGTCTACCCGGAGCCGGTGGAGGTCGCCGGCTAGTGGGCCAGGTGCGGGTCTTCGATCACCCGCTGATCCAGCACAAGCTCACGATCCTCCGGGACCGGCGGACGGGGCACAAGGAGTTTCGCGAACTGGTCGAGGAGCTCGCGATGCTGATGGCCTTCGAAGCCACCAGCGGGCTGCCGGTCCGGTCGATCGACGTGGCGACGCCGCTGGCCACGGCCAAGGGCGCGACGATCGCCGGCCAGGAGATCGCCGTCGTCCCCATTCTCCGCGCGGGATTGGCGATGGAGACGGGCATTCTTCGGTTGATGCCGACGGCCCGCGTCGGGCACGTCGGGATCTACCGCGACCCCTCGACGCTGGAGCCGCACACCTACTACTGCAAGCTGCCGCCCGATATCGGGGAGCGGCAGGTGCTGGTGGTCGATCCGATGCTGGCCACCGGAGGCTCGGCCGTCGAATCGGTCGACCTGCTCAAGGAGCGGGGGGCCCGCACCATCAGGTTGATGGTGCTGATCGCCGCTCCCGAGGGGATCCGCCGCCTGCATGCGGAGCATCCGGACGTGGACATCTACACCGCCGCGGTGGACGAACGGCTCGACGATCACGGGTACATCCTGCCCGGACTGGGGGACGCGGGGGACCGGTTGTACGGGACCCGCTGACCGATCGCGTGGCGCGCCCCTCGTGGGACGAGTACTTCATGAACCTGGCGCGCCTCGCGGCGACCCGGTCGACCTGCCTCCGGCGCCAGGTCGGCGCGGTCATCGTCAAGGACCGGATGGTCCTCAGCACCGGGTACAACGATACGCCCCGCGGGCTGCCCAACTGCGGGGATGGCGGCTGCGAGCGCTGCCGGTCCGGCGCGGCGTCCGGGTTCGCGCTGGATACCTGTCTGTGTCTCCACGCCGAGCAGAACGCGATCATCCAGGCCGCGTACCACGGGGTGAGCATCGCCGGCGCAGCCATTTACTGCACGCACCAGCCCTGTCTCACCTGCGCGAAGATGGTCGTCAACGCCGGGCTCGCGCGGGTCGTGTTCGCATCCCCGTACCCCGATCCGCTGGCGGAGCAGCTGTTACGGGATGCCGCGATCGACCTGGCCCGCTTTCCCGATGAGACGGTGATGCAGCGGGGTTGAGCGAACGCCCCGGCAGGGCGAGATTGCCCCCCTCGGGAGCGCATGCTATAATGACCGGTCGTGGGTCGCCGCACGGGCGCGCCCACGGGGAGGACACGTCAGATGGAGCGGACAAGCCTGGTGGCGTCGGCCCGGACGGAGATCGGGAAGAACGCCGTCAAGAAGGTGAGGCAGGCGGGACTCGTGCCCGCGGTGCTCTACGGCCGGGGGCGGGCGCCGGTGGCGCTGGCGGTCGACCGCCGCGCGCTCCTCGGGGCTCTGCGCACGGAGGCAGGCCGCAACGTCCTCATCGACCTGCGGGTCAAGCGCAACGGCGAAGAAGCCACGGACACCGTGATGATCGCCGAGATCCAGCACGACCCCATCCGGCGGGAGGTCCTGCACGTCGATCTCCGCCAGATCATCCTGACGGAGAAGATCGAGGCGCGCGTGCCCATTCAATTGACCGGGGTCCCCGAAGGGATCGCCTCCGGGGAGGGCGTCCTCGAGCAGCATCTCCGCGAACTCGCGGTGCGGTGCCTGCCGACGGCGATTCCGGAGCACTTGACGGTCGACGTCGCACACCTGCGCGTGGGCGGGTCGCTCCACGTCCGCGATCTCCCGCCGTATGAGGGGATCGAGATCGTGTCCCCCCCCGAAGAGGTGATCGCGGCCGTTGTGACGCCGAAGGCGGAAGAGGTGGCGGCGCCGGCCGAAGCGGCGGCGCCGGCCGAGCCCGAGGTGATCGGGCGCGAGGCCGCCGCGGCGGCGGAGGGCGAGGGGAAGGCCGAACCCGGGCCGCGCGCCGACGCGAAGGCGCCCAAGGCCGAGGCCAAACCCGCCAAACCGGAGAAGGCCGAGGCCAAGCCTGCCAAGCCGGAGAAGAAAGAATAGGGTGTGCCGCGGCCGGCTGCGGCGGTCGTGGGACGAGAGGTTGCCCCCGGCGGGGTTCCAAACCAACGTGGGGCCAACAGCAAGCAGACGTTGACGCAAAGAGGGCGCGGCGAAGGGCGCGCCCTTTCTGCTTGTCCTCAGGGAGGGCGAGGTCTCCGCGGAGGAGCGTTCGATGATGATCGTTGTCGGGCTCGGAAATCCCGGTCGCCGCTACCGAGGCACCCGGCACAACGTCGGGCAGGACGTGGCGCGCCGGCTCGCGGACCGCTTCCGGATCAGGCTCGAGGGGGACGGCCGGGCTGCCGCCGGGAAAGCGCGGGTGGGATCGGCCACGCTCGTCCTGGCGATTCCGGAGACGTACATGAATGTCAGCGGTCAGGCCGTCAAGGACCTGCTGCAGAGACGCCGGCGCCGGTCCGAGGATCTGCTCGTCGTGCACGATGACCTTGATCTGACGCTGGGGCACCTGCGGCTGCGGCCGGGGAACGGGGCCGGAGGGCACAACGGCGTTCGCTCAATCATCGAGGAACTGGGGACAGGGGCGTTTTCGCGCCTGCGGATCGGCATCGGCCGTCCGCCGGCCGGTCAGGATCCGGCCGAGTTCGTGCTGGAGCGGTTTACCTCTGAGGAGCGCCCCAAGATCGACGAGGCGATCGAGCGGGCGGCAGAAGCGGTCGTCGTCGCGGCGACCGAGGGACTCGCGGCCGCGATGAATCGCTACAACCGCCGGGCAACGGGGACGCCCCCTGCGGGGACTCCAAACCGAAATGGGACAAACAGCACGCAGAGGTTGCCCCCTGCGGGGGCTCCAAACCAGAGTGGGACAAGCAGCAACAAGAGGTTGCTGACACCGTGAACAGCATCCAGGCGGCCGCGGCCACGGGTCCCGGCCGCCCGAGGGCGGCGGCCGCGCTCCGGCGGTGGGTGGCGGACGAGACGTGGGTGAAGCGGCTCCTCACCGCCCGGCGGTGGATGAGCCGGGCGTACTTCGAGGCGCGCTATCTCCTGCCGGACCCCTGGCGCCTGGCGACGTCGGTGTACGAACACCGGCGGTTCCAGGCGTCTCTGGACATGCTGGCGGCCCGCCGGTATGGACGCGCGCTGGAAGTGGGATGCGGCGAAGGGATCTTCACGGCCCTCCTGCTGGGCAGGTGCGACCACATTGTCGCGCTGGACTTTTCGCGGCTGGCGGTCCGCCGCGCCCGCCGGCGGCTTGCCGGCGCCCCCGGGGTGGAGGTCAGGTCGCTTGACGTCCGGGGGGCGGATCCCGGCGGGGTCTATGACCTCGTTTTCTGTGCGGAACTCTTCTATTATATGAGCCGCCGCGAGTTCGAAGAGGTCGCGGCCAGGATGATTCGGTGGGTCGCGCCCGGAGGGGATCTCTGCCTGGTGCACGGCACCTCGGTTCACGATGCCGCCCCCCGGGCGGACGGCGCGGGAGCGATCGGGGAGATGAGCGCCCGGGTCATCCACGACCGGTTCTGCCGCGCGCCCGACCTCGCGGTCATTCGCGACCGCCGCCTTCCACGGTACCGGTTGACGCTGCTTCGCCGCCAGGAGGCGCCTCGTGGTTGATCAGGTCGCCGTCCGGTCCCCTCCGGAGGGGCAGAGCCTGCGCCGCGACGTGTCGGTGTGGGGCTCCTTCATGTGGGGGTTCGCCGACGTGGGGGCGGACATCTACGCGGCCCTGGGGCTCGTGATCGCCGCCACCATGGGGGCGGCGCCCCTCGCATTCGCGGCGGCGGGGCTCGTCTACATCATGATCGGCCTGGCGTATACCGAGCTGGCCTCGACCTACCCCGTGGCGGGCGGAGGTCAGTACTATGTGAGCCGGGGCCTCGGGGATATCGCCGGATTCATCGCCGGATCCGCCCTGCTCCTCGACTACACGATCGACATCGCCCTCTTCGCCGTCTTCTCCGCCGGGTACGTGAACTTTTTCTTCCCGGCGATCCGGAACTTCAAGGTGACCCTTGGGCCGTTCGCCGGCATCGCGCCCCTGTGGGCGGCCGAGTCGTTCGTCCTCATTCTCCTCCTGATGTGGCTCAATGTGCGGGGGGTGCGCGAATCGTCGCTGCTGAACGAGCTGATCGGCGCGTTCGGCCTGGTCGTGGAAGCCGGCCTCATTGTCATCGGGCTGGTCTTCGCCTGGAACCCTGCACTGCTCGCGGACCAGTGGCTGCACCAGTTTCCGACGCTCAACCAGTTCATGTACGGATCGTCGCTGGCGATCATCTCCTACGTAGGATTGGAGTCCATCTCGCAGGCGGCGCAGGAAACCCGGCGGCCGGCGACGGTGATTCCGCGGACCTCGATCGGATTGATCGGCAGCGTGTTCCTCTTTGCCGTGTTCTTCTCCATCACCGCCCTCGGCATTCTCCCCTGGCAGGAGTACGCGAAGGATGTCGATCATTCCGTCGCGCTCCTTGCCCACCGCCTCCCATTCGTCGGGCCGATGGCCGGACCGCTCGCCGCCCTCCTGGGCGCTGTCATCCTCCTGATCTCGTCCAACACCGGGGTCATGGGCGCCAGCCGGCTCGTCTACTCCATGAGCCAGCTCAACCTCGTGACGCCCTGGTTTCGGGCGGTGCACCCGCGCTACCGCACGCCGGTCCGATCGATCCTGATCTTTTCCGGCATCGGCCTGGTCGAGGCCGTGCTGGCGTTTCTCACGCCCAGCGCGGTCGATGCCCTCGCGAACCTGTACGCGTTCGGGGCCACGCTGGGCTACACACTGGTGTTCATCGCGCTCATCACGCTGCGCTTCAAAGACCCCTACTCGCCCAGGCCGTACCGGGTGCCGCTCAACGTCCGCTGGAAGCGGCAGGATGGACAGGTGGTCCACATCCCGGTGATCGGCTTCCTCGGCCTCGTCGGGGTGCTGATCACCCTGGGGGAGGTGGTCCTCACGCATCCCCTCGGCCGGATCGCGGGTCCGTGCTGGGTGCTCGTCTGCCTGGCCTATTACGTGACGTACCGGCTCCGCCGGAGGCTCCCGGTGCTGCGCAGCGGCCCGCACTCCTGGGAGGAACAACAGCGGGCCGTCCTGAAGGACGCGGAGGAGTATGATCTCCTGGAGGCGTACGAATTTGGCCTGGCGCAGCGGGACCGGCAGCGTGCACGAGGACAGGCCCATGCGTGAGGCGGTGAGGTTCACCCGGATCGACGCCTACCGCACGGTGACGAGCGCGCTCATGGTGGCGCTGGGCCTCGTGATCCTGGCCAGAACGCTGGTGTTCGGCGCGCACCTCACGGCGCTGCTGGTGGGTCTGGCCTTCGTCGGACTCGGCGGGCACCGGCTCTCGTTTGTGCTCGCCTACGTCCGCCGGGGAGGGGCCTTGTGACGGCCTCGCTGCACGTCAGCGCGCTCGGGGCCGTGCTCGCGGTCACATTCGCGGTCCCGATGGGCGCGCTGCTCGTGTGGATGCTCCGGCTGCCGCGGCCGGTGCCGCAGGAGGTGGCCAGGGCGGTGCGCTCGGTGGGCGCCGTGCAGACCATCCTCGTGCCGATCCTCGAGCACTATTACTCGGAGCGCGCGGTGGAACTGGCCAGCCGCCTGGGGGCGATGCAGAAAGCCAGGATCCTGCTCGGGTACGTCGTCGAGGTGCCCCGGACGCTCTCGCTGGGCGTCCCCCTTCCGGAGGCGGAAGAGCGGGCGAATCAGGCGCTCACGCAGGCCAAGGAGATCGTGGCGATGCACGGCCTCGAGGTGCAGGGCGAAATCATCCGCGCTCGGGAAGCGGGTGAGGGGATCGCGCGCATCGTGCGGGACAGGGGGGTGGATCTCCTCGTGGTGGGAATCTCCCCGGAGAGGGGCGCCACCGAGGGCTCCGCAGCGCGGTGCGCGGAGTCGCTCTTCCGGCATGCTCCCTGCGAGGTGATCATCGACAGGCTGGCGGAGACGAGCCTCGGGGCCTCGGCTGAAGAGGACCCCATTCCCGTTGGGGCCGCGCCGGGGCGGCAGGAGTGAGCGCCGCGGGTCTGCCGATGTTGTCTTGCGGGCGGTGTAGGCGGGTATTCCTACCAGAGTAAGGCAAACGGCAAGCAGAGGTTGCCCCCTGCGGGGACTCCAAACCGGAGTGGGGCAAACGGCAAGCAGAGGTTGGGGGGGGACAGGGCGCGATGCATACGGTGATTCTCGGATGCGGCCGTGTGGGCGCGACGCTCGCGCTGATGCTGGAAGACGCCGGCCACTCGGTCTCGGTCATCGATCAGGACCGCGAAGCGTTCCGGCGGCTGGGCAAGCGCTTCAGGGGGAAAACGATCCTGGGGATCGGCATCGATGAGGATGTCCTCAGGAAGGCCGGCATCGAGCGGGCCCGCGCCTTCGCCGCGACCACCAGCGGCGACAACTCCAACATCATGTCCGCTCAGATCGCCAAGGTGAAGTTCAAGGTGCCGCGGGTGATCGCCCGCATCTACGATCCGCTGCGCGCGGAGGCGTACAAGGAACTGGGGATCGATACGATCAGCCCGACGCTGCTGGGGGCGGGGCTGTGTCTGGACTTCTTCCTCGAGCGGCCCTTCCGGACGGTCGCGGAGTACCAGGCCCTTCCTGAAATCCTGGCCCACTCGTAGTCCTTCGAACGGAGCCCGGCGAAAGGAGCGGCCCATCATGTACGTCATCGTCGTCGGCGGGGGCAAGGTCGGGTACTACCTCACCAAAGCCCTGGTGTCCGCCGGCCTGGAGGTCACGGTCATCGAGAAGCAGCGGCGGCGGTATGAGCTGCTGCAGGAGGAGTTCGGCGACGCGGCATTCCTCGGGGATGGGTGCGAGGTGCGCACCCTCGAGCAGGCCGGGGCGCCCCGCGCGGATCTGTTGGCGGCGGTGACCGGGGATGACGAGGACAACCTCGTGAGCTGTCAGATGGCCAAGCGAAAGTTCAAGGTGAAGCGCGTCATCGCGAGGATCAACAACCCCAAGAACGAAGTGACCTTTCAGATGCTCGGGATCGACGAGACCGTGAGCTCCACCAAGCTGATCTACAGCCTCATCGAGCAGGAGGTCGAGGTCGCCGATGTCATCCCCCTCACCGCGCTGCGGAGGGGGCACCTGGAGCTCGTGGAGATCGCGCTGACCGAGGGCTCCCCGAGCGTCAACCGGCGGGTCCGGGACCTCGTCCTCCCCCAGAGCTGCACGCTCGCCCTGCTGGTGCGGGGGGAGGATGCCGAGGTCATCCACGGAGATACCATCTTCCGCGCCGGAGACATCATCGTCGCCATCACGCCGGCCGCCCGGGTCCAGGAGCTTCGCGCCGCGATGCTCGGCAAGGCGATCACGACCCCGCCCTGAGCTCCCCCGGGAACTGCCGCTGGCCGATGAGGCGACCAGCACATTCGTCTCCTCTGACCTTCCGGAACAGCCGATCCGGTAACATGCCCCTGCGGATCTTCCGCCAGGCGGCCGTCCTGGCGGTGCCCGTGCTGGCGGCCGGTCTCTTGGGGCCGCTCCCGACGCCCGGGTGGTCTGCCTCCGCTCCCCCGGATCTCGCGCTGTCGTGGCTCAGGGCCGGCGCGACCGCCCCG
>Ga0209154_1000076_pt1 | contig 69191 bp, 52 predicted proteins | sample GraSoiAngelo_121_FD_185878 | JGI IMG/M metagenome (GOLD analysis project Ga0209154, IMG submission 185878) | Grasslands soil microbial communities from the Angelo Coastal Reserve, California, USA - 14_0919_12_20cm (SPAdes) (version 2) | ecosystem: Environmental > Terrestrial > Soil > Grasslands ... | reverse complement strand
CGCGGCAGCTCGACGGGGCGACTCCCCACGGCCGCGAGCTGCGCCTCGATCGCGTCGGGTGCCGGCGGCCGGGCGAAGACGTCACGCCACGAGTAGCCGGCGTGCCACAGGCGCACGTAGCGAGGCATGAGCTTCCAGCCCGCCCATACGCCGGCGACGACGAGCGAAAAGCCCGGGGCGTGGTTCCCCGTGGCGATATCGATGATGAACAGCGAGCCGCACACCGAGGCCCAAGTCACGAACCGGCTCCGCAGCTCACGCACGATCTCGGGCTCGCCGCTAGGCGCGAGCGTGGGTCGGTCGCGCATCCGGTCGAGCCGCCGCGCCCGCTCATCGAACGCCCGTCCCCCGCGCCCCCGGGGTGACGGCTGCGCGGCTGGCGGTGGAGCACGCACCCCGCGCGACGGGGAGGGGCCGCTCGAGCGGCGCGGCTTATACATGGTCGCGCTCCGGGCCTCGAGCGCGCGCCGCAGCGCGTCGGCCGTGGGCCAGCGGTCCTCGGGGTCTTTCTCGAGTGACCGCATCACGCAAGCCCCGAGATCCTCGGGCACCTCCGGCCGCCGATCGGTGATCAGCGGCGGCCGCTCCGTGATGTGCTTCATCAGGATCCCGGGAACGGTGGGAGCCTGGAAGGGAAGCTCTCCCGCGAGCATCTGGTACGCCACCACGCCCAAACTGTAGATGTCGGATCGCCCGTCGATCTCGCGGTCCCCCGCCGCCTGCTCCGGGCTCATGTAGTGCGGCGTGCCGATCGCCACGCCGGTGGCGGTGAGTGTGGCGCCCCCCGTGGTCGAGGACAACGCCTTCGCGATCCCGAAGTCCGTCACGACGACGCGGCCGCGACTTCCTTCGAGCAGGATGTTATCGGGCTTCACGTCGCGGTGGATGATCCCGAACGCGTGCGCGGCTCCCAGCGCGTCGGCGGTCTCCTGCATGATGCGGCGCGCCTCGTCCGGGGGCAGCCGGCCGCGCCGCTTGAGCTTGGCGCCGAGCGACTCGCCGTCCACGTAGGCCATGACGAAGTACACCAGCCCGTCAGGGCTTTCGCCGACCGAGTGGATCGGTACGATGTGCGGGTGCGACAGCCGCGCCGCCGTCTCGGCCTCGCGCACGAAGCGCAGCCGGATCTCTTCCCGGAAGGCCAGCTCTGGCGGGAGCACTTTGACCGCGACCTGGCGCTTCAACCGCTCGTCGCGGGCGTTGAACACCACGCCCATCCCGCCCCGGCCGATCTCTCCCTCGAGAGTGTAGGAGCTGCCGAGCGCCTGACTCAGGCGGGTGGCGAGTGCCTTGTCTGCAGCGTTCATCGAGCTTCGCGTGAAGTGCGCGCGCATAGATTAGCCGCGGGGCGACGAGCGTGCAACCTGTAAGCGGCTTTTGACTTACGGTCGGCCGCCGGCTTGGCGCTCGCGCGATGGCTATTCGGCAGCGTCTGCCTTATTGGCCGCCGCTCCGCGGAACGCGCGTGCTCAGCGGAGTGTTCTCGTGACGGCACGGACGATGCTTAAGCCCGTGCGAACCATGCGTGTGCTTACCCTCAACCGAGTTCATGCCCATGTCTGAACGACTGACGCTCCCCGTGCTTCCGCTTCGGGAGGTCGTGCTGTTTCCGGGTGTCTCGACCCCGGTGGGCGCCGGACGCCCCACGACGTTGCGTGCCATCGAGGCGGCGCTGAAGAGCGACTCCCGCCTCATTTTTGCCGTGGCGCAGCGCGAGAACGTCGATACGGTCACTCCCGACGTGCTGTACACGACCGGGACGATCACCAAGATCAGCCAGATCCAGCGCGGCCTCGGCGGCGTGCAGCTGCTGCTGCACGGCGAGCGCAGGGGTACGGCCCTCCACTATACGGATAACGGCCGGTACCTCGAGGCCGTGGTCCACGAGGTCGACGACCTGCCGCCGCTGAACGCCGCGGATCCAGCGTTCGTCGCCTTGCACCGTGAAGCGCGCGAGCGGGCCGCGGAGTTGGGGCAGAAGTCGGGTCTCCCCGAAGACGTCGTCCGTCAGGTGCTCGAAGAGGTGAGCGACCCCGGCCGCTTGGCGGATCTGGTGGCGGGCTACCTCGAGGTCCTGCCGGCGCAGCGCCAGGGGCTGCTCGAGACGCTGTCGGTGGAAGAGCGGCTGCGGCGCGTCCTCATTCATGTCCAGCGGCAGATCGGCGTGCTCGACGCCCAGGAGCACATTAAGTCCCAGGTCCAGGAAGAGCTGGGCGAGCGCCAGCGCGAGATGTTCTTGCGGGAGCAGATGAAGGCGATCCGGAAGGAGCTCGGCGAAGGGGACGAAGGGACCGAGGTCGAGGACCTGCGGAAGCGGTTCGAGGCGCTCGAGCTCCCCGAAGCCGCGCGCAAGGAAGTCGACCGCGAGCTCGCCCGGCTGGAGCGGGCGAGCCGCGACTCGATGGAAGCCCAGGTGATCCGCACCTACCTCGAGACGATGGCCGAATTGCCCTGGAACAAGCGGGCGGAGGAGTCGCTCGACTTGAAGCGGGCGGCGGAGATCCTCGAGCAGGATCACTACGGTCTCAAGGACGTGAAGGATCAGGTCCTCGAGTTCCTGGCCGTACGTCAGTTGCGGCAGCGCTCGCCCGACCCGGTGGCGCAGGGCAACGACGACGATAAGCAGGCGCGAGGTCAGGTCCTGTTGTTCGTCGGCCCCCCGGGCGTTGGCAAGACGTCGATCGCCAAGTCGATCGCGCGCGCCATGGGCCGGCCCTACGTGCGCATTTCGCTGGGCGGCGCCCGCGACGAGGCGGACATCCGCGGCCACCGGCGCACCTACGTCGGCGCCATGCCCGGTCGGATCATTCAGGGCATGAAGCAGGCGGGCGCCAAGAACCCCGTGTTCCTCCTCGACGAGCTCGACAAGCTGGGTGTCTCGTTCCAGGGAGACCCGGCGGCGGCGCTGCTCGAGGTCCTCGATCCGGCACAAAACGATTCGTTCACGGATCACTACCTGGGCGTGCCCTTCGACCTGTCGGAAGTGTTGTTCGTCGCGACCGCGAACTTCCCGCAGAGCATTCCGGGTCCGCTGCTCGACCGCCTGGAGACCGTGACCTTCGCGGGCTACACCGAGCGTGAAAAGCTCGAGATCGCGAAGCGCTACCTGGTTCCGCGACAGCTGCACGAGAACGGTCTCACGCCGGAGCAGTTCACGGTCACGGACGCCGCGCTGAGCGAGATCATCACGAGCTACACCCGTGAGGCCGGCGTCCGCCAGCTGGAGCGTGAGATCGGGAAGCTCGGGCGCAAGATCGCGCGCCAAATCGCCAGCGGGGAGGTCGAGCGCGTCGCGGTCGACGCCAAGGACGTCGACGACCTGCTCGGGCGTCCCAAGGTCCATCCCGAGCACAAGGCGCGCGAGGACCAGGTGGGGGTGGCGACGGGGATGTACTACACCCCGGTCGGCGGCGACATCATGTTCGTCGAGGCGAGCGTGATGCGGGGCAAGGGTGAGCTCGTGCTCACGGGTCAGCTGGGTGATGTCATGAAGGAGTCGGCCCGGGCCGCGCTCACGTATGCCAAGTCCCACGCCGATCAGCTCGGCATTCACGAGGAGGCATTGGGCGGCACCGACCTCCATATCCACGTCCCGGCGGGCGCCATCCCGAAGGATGGCCCATCGGCGGGCGTGACAATGGCGACGGCGCTCGTGTCGGCCCTGTCCCGGCGCTCGGTGCGCCACGACCTCGCCATGACCGGTGAGATCACCCTGCGGGGCCGGGTCCTGCCAATCGGCGGCGTGAAGGAGAAGGTGCTGGGCGCGGTGCGCGCAGGCATCAGCACCGTTGTGCTGCCCAAGGAGAATGCCGCCGACCTGGATGATCTTCCCGAGGACGTGCGGTCGTCACTCGAGGTGCACCTCGTGGAAGACCTGGACGAAGTCCTGACACTGGCCCTGCGCGGCGCCCGGTTCGAGGCTGGTCACCTGGTGTTCGACGGCGAAGTCCCCGTCGAGCCGAGCCTGCTCGCCAAGCACAACTAAGCCTTGAAGCTGGACAAGCCCCCGGGGTGACCCCTCGGGGGCTTGTTCGGTTCTGGTGATGACCGGAACCTGCCCAACCCTTTGCCCGTAAGACCTGTCTAACCGTCCGACCAGGTCAACGGGAGCGCCCGTCATGCCGGCTGTCGTCCTGCTCGCGATCCTCCTGCAAACCGCCACGCCGGCTGCCGGCACCGGCGGCGGCGTCGCACCTCCGCCATCCAGCGCTACCCAGGCGAAGGCCGTGCGAGCCGTCGTCCCGGTAGTGATTGACGGACGGGACGACGATGCGGTGTGGCGCATCGCGCAGCCGATCACCCAGTTCCGGGAGTTCCAACCCAAAGAGGACGGGGATCCTCGGTTCGCTACCGAAGCCAAGGTCGCCTACGACGACCGCTACTTCTACGTCTTTATCCGGGCGTTCGATCCCCACCCCGACAGTATTCTCAAGTTGCTCGCGCGGCGGGACGTGCGGGCGGCAACCGATCAGCTGAAGATCATGGTGGACTCGTATCACGACCGGCGCTCGGGTTTCGAGTTCGCCGTGAACCCGGCCGGTGTGAAGCGCGACTACGCGATGTACAACGACAGCCAAGAGGACGACGCCTGGGACGCGGTGTGGGACGTCGGCACGCAGGTGGACTCCCTCGGGTGGACGGCCGAGTTCCGGATCCCGCTGTCGCAGCTGCGCTACGTCCCCCAGGCGACCAACACGTTCGGGTTCGCGGTGTGGCGTGATATCCAGCGCTACTCCGAGCGGGTGAGTTGGCCGGTGTACCGGGGCTCCCAGGCGGGCATTTCGTCGCAGCTGGGCGAGCTGACCGGTCTCGACGGCCTGCCGTCGCCGCGCCGGCCGGAAATTGCTCCATACCTCGTGACGAAAAACGTGTCTGTCGCGGCGGGCGGGGGGTTTGATCGCTCACAGAAGGTGACCGGCGGCGCCGACTTGAAATACGGGATCACGTCGAATCTTACGCTCGATGCGACGGTCAACCCTGATTTTGGACAAGTCGAAGCCGATCCGGCGGTGCTCAACCTCACGGCATTCGAGTCGTTCTTCCAGGAGCGGCGTCCGTTCTTCGTCCAGGGCGCGGGGATCTTTCGGTTCGACGTGAATTGCGCCGCCGTGAACGACTGCAGCACCGGCGAGGGCCTGTTCTACTCGCGGCGCATCGGGCGCGCGCCGCAGATCGATTACGCCGACGCGAACCCTCCGAGCGCCACGACGATCTATGGCGCCGCGAAGCTCACGGGCCGCCTACCCGGGGGCCAGACCGTGGGTGTGGTGGATGCAGTCACGGGGCGCGAGGTCGCGACGCTGGACCGCACCATGGAGCCGACCACGAACTACGCCGCGGTGAGGATCCAGCAGGACCTACGCAATAGCGAGAGCGGCGTCGGCGCCATGATCACGGCCGTGAACCGTAGCCTCGACCAGTGGACCGACGGGTCGTTACGCAGCAGTGCCTACGTGGGAGCCTTCGACTTCCGGCACCGCTTCCTCGGTCGCCGCTACCAGATTTCGGGCTCGTTCGACCTGAGCCGCGTCGCTGGAACGCCGTCCGCGATCGCCGCCACCCAGAACGATCCAGTGCACTACTACCAACGCCTCGGGTCCGGGGTCTCTTACGACTCGACGCGGACGTCGCTCGCGGGCGACGCGGAGGAGCTCAAATTCGGAAAGGTGGGCGGTGGAATCACTCGGTTTGAGACCGCCTACGAGCGCCGCTCGCAGGGCTTCGAGGTGAACGACCTGGGCTTCCTGCGGCAGGCCGATCAGCAGAGCTGGTACACATGGTTCGCGTTCCAGTCTAGGCATCCCGGCTCGTTCTATCAGACGGCATTCTGGAACTTCAACTGGAAGCAGTACTGGACCGCTGCGGGCACGCCCGTGGAGCGCGCTGCCAACACGAACGTGCACGTCCAACTGAACAACCGGTGGTGGTTGCACGCCGGCACTTGGGCCGGCCAGCTCGGGACCAACTACTGCGATCGTGACTGCACTCGCGGCGGGCCGGCGGTGCGTGTCGATCCTTATTTCGACGTCTGGTGGGAGGTGGACGGAGACGAGCGACCCGCGTTCACACCCTACGCATGGTTCGAGTACTTCAGAGGCGACGGCGGAAGGTCCGACTCGTTCTACGGCAACCTGAAGATCGCGTCCCGTGTCGCATCGCAACTCAACACATCCCTGACCCTGAGTGCAGCACACATCGTACAGGATGCCAAGCCACCCGATCCTCACCCCAACGTCATCACGGATGCAACGGGCACGCACTACATCTTTGCGTATCTGAACCGCAAAGAGTTGTCGCTCACGGCGCGGGTCGACTACACCATTTCGACCACCCTCACTCTGCAGCTCTATGCCCAGCCGTTCGTCGGCAAGGGAACCTACTCGAACGTGCGGGAGCTCGCGAACCGAGGTGCCGCCGACTACGCTGCTCGCTATCAGCCGTACGCGGATACGGCCGTCACGAACCACATCGGCGGCGTCAACTTCAAGCAGTTCCGCTCGAACGTGGTGTTGCGCTGGGAGTACCGCCCGGGCTCGACGCTCTTCGTCGTATGGACCCAGGGACGACAAGATTTCGTCGGCGCCGAAGGCCCGGGGTCGATGCGCGACAACTTCCGGCACATCTTCGACCTGCACCCCGACAACACGTTCCTGGTGAAGGCGTCATACTGGATCAACTGGTAGACGGGGTCTGGCGAGTCGCGACACCCTCTAGGATCAACCTGACCGCTGCCTCCTTCCAGCGCTCCCGCAAGGCCGGCTCGTCCGCGCCGAGCGGGGGCGCGCTCATCGCAATGAGCGATTCGAGGCCGAGATAGGCGACCATCAGCACGAGCGCTTGCGCGGCGGCCAGGTGCGGGTCGAGGTCGTCGCGTACCTGACCGCGGCCCTGCCCTTCGGCCAGGAGCACCACCAGCCGCTTGATGGCGGGAGCAAATGGCCGCGCCTCGGACCGGCCGGCTTGTGTGAGCAGCGCCACGAGGTCTGGATGCGCCGCCAGGAAATCGAATTGGGCGTCGAGGGCGAGCCGGATGCGGTCCAGGGGTCGCTCACCTCCCGTCGGGAGCTCGGCCAGCGCCTGCTCGAGCTCGGCCGCACCGCGAGCCAGCACCGCCGTGAACAAGCCCCGCTTGGAGTGGAAATAGTAGAAAAGCAGTTGCTTGTTCACCGCCGCCCGCCGGGCAATCTGATCCATGCGGGCGCCGTCGAATCCGCGACGCGAGAACTCCTCGCGGGCTGCGGCCACAATCCGTAAAGCACTGGAATTGCTAAGCTTGGGCTTCATGCCTCAGTTCATCAACCGTCCGGTTGAGGAAATATACCGACCTAGTGCCCGAACGCCACATCCGCTGGGACCCGCGGCAGCCCGTCCTTCAGAAACCTGATGACCAGGTGGTTCACGTCCTCGGGCGACTCTTCCTGTACCGAGTGCCCTGCCCGCGGCACGCTCACGAACGCGGAGCGCGTGATCCCACTGGCCAGGGCACGCCCCACTCCAAGGGGGACCCACCGGTCCTCCTCCCCCCACAGGACCACGGTCGGAGCCACGATTCGATCGAGCCGTCCCTCCAGGCCGTCGAAGTCGAACTGTCGAAGGGCGGCCCGAAGAGCTCGCCCGTACCCGGGCAGGGCGACCGGGGCGTAATACTGATCCACGTCGGCCTCTGTCACTTTGCTCGGATCAAAGTAGGTGGACTTGAGCAGACGGGCGGTGAGGCCCCGCCCACGGAGCGCGACCACTGCCGATCCGAGCACGGGCCACCGGGCCACCCTGAACAACAGCGGCTCACGGGTACCGAGGCCGGCCGAGCCGACCAGGACGAGCCCACGCACGCGCTGCGGATACTCGATCGCGACTTCAGCGGCGATCGCCCCCCCCATGGAGTGCCCGACGAGCACGGCAGCGGGAATCTCCAGCGAGTCCATGAGGGCAACTGCCAGTTGGGCGTAAGCGGCATTGTCGTAAGGGGCCGGGGGTTTGTCGGATAGACCGAAGCCGCGGTTGTCGAACGCGATCACGCGGAAGCCCGCCGCGGCCACGGCCGCGAGATTCTTGCGCCAGGCGTACATCGAGGCGCCGAGGCCGTGGAGGAACACGACCGGAGGACCGTGCCCCGCGTCGAGGTAGCGGGTCCTCGTTCCATCGACGAGGAGGTAGCGGGCCGTGAACTGGGTCCCGGCAGGGAATAGCTGGGCTTCCGGCAGGGCGGGGGCCCGGCAACCGCCGCCGACGCAAAGGAGCAGGGCGACAAGGGCAAAAAGGCGCCTCACGCGAGGCCCCGGATCCAGGCGCGAGCCAGCGCGGTGATGGCTGGATGCGAGCTCCACACCCCTGCGGTCGTCTCGCCGCTCCCGGCCACGAGCACTACCTGGACCTCGTCGATCAGCAGCACTGTGGGTGAGTCTCCTGCAACGGTCCCGCTGAGGATGGGACTTGCCTCCCCAGGCACATCCCCTGCGCCTCGCAGCTCGAGCACGGCGCGCTCCTTCGCCCGGCGCCAGGCGGGCAGTGTGGGGCGGAGCAGCTCCGCCGAGAGCACGCCCTCAGCCCGTCGCCCGGCGCGGGCGACGACCTGCATGATCAGGTTAGCGGCGGCGCGTTCCCCCGTGACAGTCCGGATTTCCGGCCCGGCGCGATCGGCATCCCGCAGGGAGCGGCTGAGGCGGTCGAGGGCCTCGCCCTGCTCCGCGGCCAGCTGGGCGATGAGCGCCGCTGGGTCCGTCGCTCGATAGCGGGCGGGCCGCCCCGGGAGCCGCAGCGCGGCCGTGCGGCTCACCAGACCTTCGAGGGCACCATAGGTGTTGGCGCGAGCCACGCGCGTGGCATGAGCGACCGCGTAGCCGGTGGATGGACCGAGCCGCAGCAAGGCCGCGTAGGCCAGGGACTCGGTGGCCGTAAAGCGGAATGGCGTGAGATCGAGCTCGCTGGGCATTGCGTAGTAGCGATTACTACTACGCAAGCTCATCCCCGAGCGCAAGGGGAACGCCTAGACGATCTCGACGGGAATCCCCATCAATCGGGCGATGAGACCGAGCCGGAAGGTTGCGTCGGTCTGCCGTTGCGCGGGGCTCTTCCCTGGTCCCTCGAGTGGGAAGTAGTGCGCCGTGAGCGGGCTCGTCGCCTTGGGCATGGCACGCAGGCTCTTCGGGCTCCAGATCCCGCGATCGTCGCACTCGTTGAACAGCCGTGCCAGCACCCGGCTGGCGCTGGGGATCTGACGCACCAGACCGAGTCGCGCCAGCAGCTCGACCCAGTAGAGCGCGAACGGGATGTCGGTGACGTGGCCCTGGGCGTCGGAGCGCATGGGATCGCCGAGGATCTCGAAGATCGGCTTGAGGAGCTTCTTACCCGCGAGGATGAAGAACGCGCGTCGCGGTGCGGGCGACGAGAAATAGTGCCCCAGCCGCTCGATGAAGCCGGCTCGCTCCCGCTGCACGGGGGGCAGAAACGCCAGCATCTCCAGGGCGAAGATGGTCGGAGGGCAGGCATGGGGATCGAGCACCGTCTTCCCCTGGGCCTTCTTGAAGGGGTTCGCGGCCAGTTCGCTGCGCAAGTACTGGGAGATGTTGCTGACGATGGTATGCGCCGTGCCCCGCACCCGCGGATCGTCGCTGTGCCCCCCGCGCGCCAGCGCGCACGCGGCTCCCTCCCGCCCCATGCGACGCGCCCAGCGCCCCAGCCCGGGATCCGTCTTAGCAGCCTTCTGGAACTCGACCAGTAACTCGAGCGCCCGCTGGGCGACCGTTCGGTCAGGATCGTCCGTTTCGATGCGTGACAACAACTGGAACAGGAACCGGTCGGCGTTGCGAAACACCCGCTCTGATGGCGGCCACCCCAGCTCGAGCAGCCGCCGATACTGAAAAACCGTACCCGGCTCGGTCCAGCCGTACGCCTTGGACGGCGCGGGCGCGAGCAGGTTCCCGCCCCACAGCCCCGTCGCCCTTTGCTTGCGAGCGATGGCCTGCGCCGGCTTGTAGTGCAACACCGATTCGCGCAGCGCCTCGAGGCGTGCGGAATCCCGCTCGGCCTCCGGCACGACCTCGGCATAGGCTCGATAGACGACGGGCGGGCTCGCCGCCTCGACGAGCCACGACAGCGGCAGCCGATGCGATGTGGGGAGTTCCAGGTGCCCACTCCGGAGTGCGGGAGGTGCGACTGCCGCAACGCGGGCGCAAAACTATGTGGGTGCCTCCCAATAGGCCAGAGGCACCCACATCCCACTTGCCGGAATGCTTATATATCATTTATTGACAGTTACTTGCACTAACTGCAATACCATGCACTCAGGGACGCGCGCGTCCCGCTGGCCGCTGAAATTCCGAATTCGGAAGCCAACGCGGCATCCCCGGCGCATTCGCCACCGCGAGCGCGACTCGCATGGCCACGCGCACCTCCTGCGCCATACCCGCATAGGTGAACGTCGGGCGGTACTCGTCGCCCGGCTGGTGGTAGCGCTCGCGGTTGTAACGGGTGGCCTCTTGTTCGCCCCAGCCGGCGGGCCGGCCGACGAAGTCCCGACCGGGCTCGATCGACAGCGCCGGCACGCCGGCCTTTGAAAACGGAAAATGATCCGACCGATAGAACGAGCCCCGCACGTCCGGCTCGTGGACGACGGCCAGCGATTCGGAGCGGGCCGCCGCATCGAACACGGCGCCCAGAGTCGAGCGGTCGACGCCCAGTGCGTCGATGTCACGCGTCGCCCCGCGGACGTTGGTGACATCGAGGTTGATCACCGCCGCGGTCTGCTCGAGCGGGACGAGCGGGTCCCGCGTGTACGCCTCGCTCCCGAGCAAGCCGCTCTCCTCGGCCGTGGTCGCTATGAACAGCAGCGTCCGCCGGGGGCGGGGCTGCACCTGAGCCAGCGCCTCGGCGGCGCCGAGCATCGCCGAGACGCCCGACGCGTTGTCCTCCGCGCCGTTGTAGATCGAGTCGCCGTTCGCGACGGGGCCGATCCCCTTGTGATCCCAGTGCGCCGTGAACAGGACCGCCTCGCGAGTCAGCGCGGGGTCGACCCCGGGGATCGTGGCCACGACATTTTCCGAGCGGACGTGACGTAATGCGCTCGTGACATCGACGGCGGCATTGATCCCGGTCGCCACCGGACGGAACTCGCGGCGCGCCGCGGCGCGAGTCAGCGAATCGAGGTTGAGGTTCGCTCGGGCGAGGGCAGCTTGGGCCGCGTCGTGCGTCACCCAGGCCGCGAATGCGATGCTCTGCGGCGCGGGCCGATCGAGCTTGAATTGCTCCACCGACCAGGAACCGCGCACCACATCCCACCCGTACGTCGCGCTCTCTGGGGTGTGGACCAGGATCGCGCCCAGCGCACCGCGGCGCGCCGCCTCTTCGAGCTTGTAGGTCCAACGGCCGTAGTAGGTCAGGGCCCGCCCGTTGAAAATGGTTGAATCCTGGAGGCCAGGATCGTTCACGAGCATCAGGAGCACCTTGCCGCGAACATCCGCGCCCTTGTAGTCGTCCCAGTGCCACTCGCCTGCCTCGATGCCGTAGCCGACGAACACGACCTCCCCATCCGCGACGATGTGACTCTCCGGCCGCTCCGCCCACGCGACGAAATCATCGAGATAAGCGAGCGGCCTGGTCGCGCCACCCTTACCCCACACGAGCGACGGATGCGGGGTCATGCCGACGAGTGCTACGGGTTGGAAGTAGGATCCGTCGCTGCCCGCGGGCTCCAGGCCGAGCGCCTCGAATTGGGCCGCGATGTACTTCGCGGCCAATCGGCCACCGCGCGTCGCCGGGGCGCGGCCCTCGAGTAGGTCATCGGCGAGGTACTTGAGATGCGCGTCCATCGCCGCCGTGCTCACGGCCGGTATGGGGGCAGCGAGCGTCGCCGGCGTTGCAGCGGGCCCTGGTGCACCAGCGCAGCCGACGGAGATCATCGCGACGGCGATCAACCATTTCAGGGACACGTGTGGCTCCTCTTCAAGGGGTCATTCGGGGCATCTCACGCTGTGAATCGACCCGCGGCCTCGGCGGTCGGCCTCGCTGGTGAGCACGAACGTCGAGTCGTCGAGGAAATCAATCGCCTCTCCCTGCACCTCGAGTCCGGTGATGGTACACACCGGCCGCCCGCTGGGCATCAGACGCCCGCCCTCACCCGGGACGAAGAGGTAGATCTCCGAATACGTGCGGATCGCCACGAGCCGGCCGTCGGGCCGGATCGCCGCGCCGGTCACGAGGCGTCCCAGCCTCGCAAGCGGCGGGATCGGCAACCGCTGCAGCGGTGAGGCGGTGACCACCGTGTCACCACCCCACGCGTTGCGCGGCACGCGGTACAACTGGATTACACCCCTACGTCCCTTGCTCACGAGGTAGAGCGCGCTGTCGCGTGGTGAGACGTAGATCGCCTCCACGTCGTCCGGCCCGCCGACATACTTGAGGCGCAGCGCCGCGGCCGGAGCGGAGCGAACCGGACCGCCCTGCCGGTCTGGGGGACCGGGCTCGGTCATGGCGTAGATGACTACGGATTTGCGGGCCATCGCGTTATCGCCCGTGTCCGCGATGTAGAGGCACGCAGCGCGCTGTGTGGGGCAGGGCCCGAGAGCGATGTCTTCCCAGTCCACGGCACGGGCGCCGCGGATTCGGACGACGCCGCGGTCGGCACCGGCCAAGTCCGTGGCGTACACATATGCATCGTCCCCTGAGTCATTATGGGTCCACAGCACGCCGGGGTGTGCGCGGCTCGCGGCGATTCCGGAGCTCTCCTTCACGCGCGGACTGTGCAGCGTGCCCGTCAGGGCGACGCTCGGGATGCTTTGCAAGGTGAGGAGGAGGAGGATCACGGCCACCAAGAGAATCGCCTTGCTCGGGCCTAGGCAAGGGGTAATGTTTCGCCCGATGCTCGCTGCGTTGCGCTCCCGTCGCGTCGAGAAGCTGCCGGATCAAGTGGTGCTCCGGGGGCGGATCCTGTTCCTGGCCGAGGACGCGGACCTGGTGCGCCGGCAGCTCGAGGGGGAGGATATCGACTGGCGACCGGCGACCAAGCTGCGCGACAACATCTCCACCGACGAAATAACTCCCGCCTACATCTGCTATTACTACGACGAAACCTTGGGCGACTTTCCCTACTTGGGGCTCAAGTGCGGCGCGGAGTTCCCCATCACCCGCGGCTCGGTGAAGCGCGGCGGTTTCGTGGCTTCGGTGAGCGGCAAGCGCCGGGGCAAGGGGTCCTCCCGGGAGCAGTCACCGTACGCCGAGATGTGCGCCGGGATCAAACTAGTCGTCGCGGAGAACATCGAGCGCATTTATCGGGAGAACTGTCAGAACCTCGGCGTCTTGGCGACGACGGACTTCTCGATCATCGACAAGGTGCGACGCGGCGAGGCCATCCCCCTGAGCGCATTTACCGCGGGCGAAGGCGAGATCACCCGCGGAATCATCGAATACGGTGGGCTGTTCAACTTCAACGTCGCCCGCCTCCAAGGGAAGGTCACGCTCTCCCCACCCGACACACCGCCTCGTCCCATGACCCTGGGCGAGAAAATCATCGCCCGCCATTGGGTCGTGGATCCGGCCAAGGGGAAGATCGGCGTCCCGGCGGTGAAGCCGGGGGACGAGGGGTTCGTCGTCACCGACGTCCGGTTCAGCCACGAGTACGTCACCCCCATGGCGGCGATCTTCTTCGAGCAGCTCGTGGGACCGGACGAGAAGGTGCACGATCCAGGCTCGATCCTCATGTTCCGCGATCACCTCACCTTCCTCGGCGAAGCGATGACGCCCGAGCGCGTGAAGGAGGGCCTGCTCGACGTGGCGCTCGAGCTCGAGAAGAAACAGCGCGCGTTCGCGGAGAAGCAGGGGATCCGGCTGTACGGCGAGCTGCGGCTGGGCCAACACGGATCCGAGGCGATCTGCCACTCCAAGATCCTCGAGGGGCACGCCGAGCCGGGGATGGTGATCATCGGGAGCGATTCCCACACGCCCCATGCGGGTGCCGTGGGCTGCGTCGCCTTCGGCGTCGGCACGACGGCGATCTTCAACTCCTGGATCACGAAAGACGTGCGGCTCACGGTACCCGAGACCGTCAAGGTCGTGGTGCGCGGCAGGAAGCCCGACAACGTGACGGCGAAGGACTTCATGCTCGAGATCCTGCGCCACCCATACGTGAAGAGCGGCCGCGCGATCGGGAAGCTGGTGGAATACTGTGGCGATGCTGTCGAGTCGCTGTCTGTAGACGAGCGTGCGACGATGACCAACATGACGGCCGAAGTCGGCGGCTTCACCGGCTACGTCGCTCCCGATGACAAGACCGTCGCGTACCTGATGGAGTATCGCGGGATCACGCGGGACCACGCGGAGCGGCTGTGTCGGGGACTCTCGAGCGACGCGGGCGCGGAGTACTGCGAGGTGATCGAGATCGACGCGGGCGCGGTCCGACCGCTGATCGCGCTACCGGGCGACCCCGGGAACGGGCGCTACATCGGGGAGGCTGCGGAGCGGGTGCGGGTGGACATCGCGTACGCCGGGTCCTGCACCGCGGGGAAAAAGGAAGACATGGACATGTACGCACGTGTGCTCGAGGAGGCGGCGGAGCGCGGGGAGCGTGTGGCGCCTTGGGTGCGCTTCTACATCCAGTGCGGATCGCAGGACGTGAAGCGTTATTGCGAGTCCCAGGGATACCTCGAGCTGTTTCGGAAGGTGGGCGCCACCTTCCTCGAGCCGTCTTGCGGCGCGTGCATCAACGCGGGGCCGGGAGTGTCGAAGACGGGGGAGGAAGTGACCATCAGCGCGATCAACCGAAACTTCCCGGGTCGCTCGGGGCCCGGCCAGCTCTACCTCGCCAATCCCTACACCGTCGCCGCATCGGCCATCGCGGGCTACATCACCGAGTGGCAGCCCGGTATGGCACTTGCCGAGCCTTCCGCCTCGACTTGAGCGTTAGCGCCCGCCGCGCACGCTCGACACCGTCTGCGTCTCAGGGGACGTCGAGTCGTGCTTCGGGCGCAGTGAGCCGCGCTGATACACGCTGCGCGGATTCCACAGCACCCATGACGTGATGCCCAGGTCTTCGGCCGCGCGAATCTGCTCGCGAATCTCGAAAGGCGTGTAACGCGGCAGCCTGCGGCCGAGCGTGAACGCCTGCAAGAAGGGTCGAATCTCGGCCGAGCCCGGGAGCGGCTGCGAGCGCTTCAGCGCGTCGGTGAGGGCGCTGCGCACCACGTGGTAGGGCTGGCCGTTCGGCCACGCGTACCCGAAGGCGCCGCGGTAGTAGTGGCTCGGGTACACCATCGGTAGTACGACGTCGGCCACGCTCACGAAATCTTCCCACACCTGCCCGATGCCGAGGTCGCCGGTCGTCACCGAAGCCGTGAGCCCGAAGATGTCGAACGTGACGGGAACCCCGTACGGCTTCAGCCGGTCTTTCAGCAGCGCCACGTGCTCGCGCACGGCCTCGCGCTGGGTCTGCCCCGCCCGGTGCGCGGGGAAGATGGCCGTCGCCATCCGTTCGCGCGGCTCGTCGGGGAAGCGCACGTAGTCGAACTGCACCTCCTGGAATCCCATCTGCGCGGCTTCCTGCGCGAGTTGGGCGGAATAGATCCAGACGGAGTCGTTGTAGGCGTCCACCCATGCGATGTTGATCCGGTCGCGCCACAGGCCGCCGGTGTCGCGGTCCTTCACCGACCAGGACGCCTTGCGCTCGGCGAGGAGGGGATCCTTGGCGACCACGATGCGCGCGATGGGATAGATGCCGTGGGCGGCGAGCGTGTCGAGCCGCGCCTTCGCGTCCTTCGCTCGCACGCACTTGTTCGCGCCGATCCGCTCGGCCGTCGGCACCGCCGAAGGATAAAGCAGGCAGCCGGTGTCATCCTTCACGTCGATCACGAAGGCGTTGATCTCGGTCTCATCGGCGAGGCGCACGAGCTGCCACAGTTTCGGGGATCCGAACGCCCATGCGTTCACGTACAGCGCCTTGATGTTCGCCGTGGGCGGCAGCAGCACCGATTCCTGTTGGACGTAGCGGATCTCCGTAGGACGCAGCAACACCTTCAATTGGTCGACCGGAACGGTCGCGGCGGCGCCGGCCGGCAGGGACGGGAGCGGTGCCGGCGCCGTCGCGCTGTCGACGGGATCCTGCGCAAAAAGGCCGCGACTCGTGAGGAGCGCGGCCAGCAAGAGGACACCTGCCTGCCGGACCACAGCCATAGGGGGCTACACGATAGGAATCACCGAACGAAGGGACAAGAGACGGGCATCACGTCACCGTGAAGTCAGCCGCAAGCTGTTGAATAGCAATGGGTAAGTCGCGATGCTCTGCCCCCGGTACTGGGGCCGGAAGCCGAACAGGACGACCCGGCCGGTGCCGAGCTTGGCCTCCACCAGGGCCGCCCGACCGGCCACCCGCTCAGGATGCAACACCCACCCGGACAACAGCACCTTGTCCGCATCCGCCGGATACCGTCCGACGACGCGCGCGGCACTCGAATCGAGCACCTCGAACGCGGGACCGCTTTCATACCACGCCACCGACTGGGCAGGCATGCCGCGCGCGATCGGGTCGCTCGCGTCGAGCTCCAGCCGGAAGATCGATCCGGGAGCGTAGAACTCATCGTCGGCCACGCTCTCGAGGACGTTGCGCACGGGGAGGAGCAGGTGCTCGACCGCAAAGCGGCTCGCGTCGTTGAGCGCTACGAGCGTGCCGCCGTCGGTCACGAACTGGCGCAACGCCTCCACGCCTTCCTGGCCGAGACCTCCGGCGTAGGGCGCGGGATACTGACGGGGCAGGCCGTCGAACAGCTCGTGGGGCGACTGATCCGGCAGGACGATCACTTCGAAGTGCTCCCTGAGCTTCCCGGCGCGCACCATCGAGTCGACGACCGACACGTAGGGCACCTTCCAGGTATCGAACACCCACCGCGTCCACCCCTCGTCGATCGGCGCCGCATACGAGCGGTACAGCCCGACCCGTGGCGCCTCCGGGCCGGCGAAGCCGGGATACCCGGGACTCGCGGCCGGGGGCTCGACCGGGGCGGAGAGGCCGATGCGCAGCGAATCGCGTGCTGCCACGGCGGTCACGCCCATCAGCAACGGCAGCGTGTGGGCGGTGACGTCGTACGGCGGGAGCGGCGGGCCACCCGGGTACAGGCGGAGATCGGGGTAGCGCTGCGGCTCGAGTAGCGTTTTGGCGAACCCGGCGTATGGCTGGCGCAGTGCCACGACATAGCTCCCGGCGGGGAACCGCTGGGTGCCGACCGCCACGGGGTGAAGCGCGGTGCGAACCTCGACCTGCCCGCGATGCAGGATGCCGAGCAGCGTCGCGAGCCCGACGGAATCCTGATGCTGTCGCGGCAAGACGTACGCGTAGGGCCAGCCCTTCCAGCCGCGGACGGCGCGCCCCTCGATCGTCAGGAAGTTCGCGAGCCAGCGGTCGCGGTAGCGAGCCGCGTTCTCGAGCAGAGCGTAGGCTCCGTCGGTCTGGTAGGTCACGATGTCGCGCAGGGTCCAACGGCCGCCCGGCCAGGGATTCGTGAGGTTCCAGGAGCGCTCGCGCGGATTGAAGCCCCGGCCGCGCGTGGCGAGCTGATCGGCAGGGAGGTCGATGGGCGACGCGAGGTTCGCGCTCGCCGCCTCCGACAGGATGCGTACGCCGCCGTGGTAATGCTGGTACGCGCGGGCGGGCGTCCATGCGTCGTACACCGCATTGATCACGATCCCCGTCTTTCCCTGCCCGGCGAGCGCCCATGCCATGGCGGTGCCGAGGGCGTTCACGCCGTCGACCAGCAGGGGATCGACGTTCGGCTCGATCGGATCCAGGTAGGGCGGCAGGAAGAGCCGCGACCCATCGGTGTCCTGCTGGTGAATGTCGTGCACGATCTGCGGGTGCCAGACGTTGTGGATCGAGTCCACTACCAGCTGCGTCTCGACTTGGGTGAACGCGTACCAGTCGCGGTTGTTGTCGTGCCCCGCGTAGTGGTGATACAGCTCGGGTGGATCGGTGCCCTCGGCTGTGGTGCCGAGCGTCCGGTTGTACCAACGGGTGACGATCGAGACCCCGTCGGGGTTGAGCGACGGCACGAGCCAAAGGATCACATTGTCGAGGATCGCTCGGGTCGCGAGGCTGGTGTCGCTCGCGAGTCGGTACGCGAGCACCGCGGGGCTCAGGTGCCCGCCGACCTCCGTCGAGTGGATGCCCGAGGTGATGAGCACGATGGTCTTGCCGCCGCGAAGCACATCTTCAGCTTCTTTGGCGGTCTTGAAGCCCCGGGGATCCGCGAGCTTCGCATTGAGCTCCCGGTAGCGGTCCAGGGCCCGCAGGTTCTGCGGGCTCGAGATCACGAGCGCAATCATCGGGGCGCCGAGGGTGCTGTGCCCCAGCTCGCGGTACCGCATCCGATCGCTCGCCGAGGCGAGCGCCTGGTAGTAGCGGACGAGGGTCGGCCAATCGGCGAGCTTCCTGTCGTCGCCCGGCTCGAACCCCAGCACCGACCGCGGGGTCGGTATCCTCGGGGCCGTGACCGGGGGAGGACGGCGCCGGGCCGGTGGCGTGCGGCGCGGTTGCTGCGCCGCGACAGGCGGTGCCGGCGCGGCGGCGATCGCCACGGCGAACAGGAGCACCAGCGGGCGGAGCATGGGGGCAGGAGAACATACCGAGGCCCCGGCCGCTCACGCTACGGCAGCTTGTGCAGCTCCACCCGACGGTTCTGCGCGCGCCCGGCGGCGGTGTTGTTGGGCGCGATGTAGCCCGACGCGCCGTACCCCTTCACCACCATGCGGAGCGGCGGGACGCCCTTGCGCGCCAGGTAGAAACGGACGGCGGCGGCGCGCCCCTGCGACAGTCGCAGGTTCGTGAACTTCCTTCCCGTGCTGTCGGTGTAGCCCGCGACCTCGATCCGGATGTCGGGATTCGCGACTAGCGAGGCCGCGACGGCATCGAGCACCATGTACGAGTCCCGCGTCAATATGGACCTGCCGGTCTCGAAGTTCACGCCCGTCAGCACCAGCGTGGGCCGCGGTGGAGCGCCGGGCGTCGGGGACCGCGCGGCTTCGGGCGCGAACAGGATGAGACAGCCGTTCGCGTCCACCTGGCTCCCGGGCGGCGCGGGCGGACACTTGCCTGGCGGGGTGGGCGTGGCCGCGGCCGAGGGTGGCTTCACCGCTTCGACCGGCAGCGGGCAGCCGACCGCATCCACCTTGGTGCCCGCCGGTGTGTTGGGACATTGGTCGATGCCGTCCGGCACGCCATCGAGGTCCGTGTCCAACGGGCAGCCGCTCGCGTCCACGGTGGCTCCCGCAGGTGTGTTGGGGCACTTATCGATGCCGTCGGGGACGCCGTCTTTGTCCGAATCCAGCGGGCACCCGGCCGCGTCGACCGCGACGCCCGGGGGCGTGTTGGGACACTGATCGACACCATCGGGCACGCCGTCTCCGTCGGAGTCGACCGGACAGCCCTTCGCGTCCACGTGCGCCCCCGCCGGCGTGCCGGGGCACTGATCGATGCCGTCGGGGACGCCATCGGCGTCGCTATCGACCGGGCAACCGGTCGCATCGACATGCGCGCCCGCCGGCGTCCCGGGGCACTTGTCGATCCCATCGGGGACGCCGTCCCGGTCGGAATCGATGGGGCAGCCTTTCGAGTCCACAGCAGCCCCCGCGGGCGTGTCAGGGCAGGCATCCTTGTTGTCGGGCACGCCGTCGTGGTCGGAATCCTTGGACGGGGTACCCAGATGGAACACGGAGAGCCCGGCGGTGCCCAGGAAATGCGTTGCCGTCGTAGGGCCGAACGTCGACTGGGTGCTGGGGCTGTAGATCGCTCGCCCCTCTACCCGCAGCGCGATGCGGTCAGTGAGGAACAGGCGAACGCCGGCGCCGCCATGGACGCCGTTGTCGGTGAAGCGGTAGGGCGCGCGGGTGCCGAAGTCGAGCAGCGAGTAGCCGCCGAGCACGTAGACCATGAGTCGGTTCGCATGCACGGCATTGATCACGAGAGACGCGCTGCCGATCAGCGGCTCGAGCGTGGACGTGGTGCCGCCGGGCGGCGTGACGGTGTACTCTGGCTGGAAAAGGACATCGGCCTCCACGCCGACGATGCGGCCGAGCAGGTATCCCATCCGGACGCCGCCCCCGATCTTGTGGGCGAGCCCGAAGGTGGCGTCGTAGCGGGTGTAGGAGCCGAACGCGCCTACTTCGACCTGTCCGGCGTGCTGCGCGGCTAGGCGTCCCGTCGCGAGCGTCAGCACGGCGGCCAGCAACCCGAACCGTCTCATGTCAGCTCCCCGCGCGGAACGCGCTCAAGGTAACTGTTGCAGCTCGACGCGCCGGTTCTGCGCGCGCCCCGCGGCCGTCGTGTTGGCAGCAATCGGATTCGCCGCGCCGTACCCCTTCGCCACCATGCGGCTCGGCGCGACGCCCTTGCTCCCGAGGTACGCGCGCACCGCGTCCGCCCGCGCCTGCGACAGCCTCAGGTTGGTGGCACTCGAGCCGGTGTTGTCCGTATAGCCGGCAATCTCGATCCGGATATCCGGATTGGCGTTCAGCGACTGTGCGACGATGTCGAGGACCGTGAAGGACTCGGGCTTGAGGGCCGATTTCCCGGTCTCGAACATCACACCCCGCAGGATGACCGGCGTCCGCTCCGGCGTGAACAGAATCGGGCAGCCGGCGGCATCCACCCGGGTGCCGGGGGCCGTGCCCGGGCAGCGGTCCTTCGCGTCGTCTACGCCGTCCCCGTCCGAGTCTCGGAAGCGCTGGCACCCGACATCGTCCACTTCCGCCCCCGGCGGGGTGTTGGGACACTTGTCCAGCCCGTCCGGGACGCCGTCTTTGTCCGAGTCGAGCGGGCAACCGGCCGGGTCGACGACCGCGCCGGCGGGCGTGCCGGGGCATTGGTCGAGGCCGTCGAGCACGCCATCGCCGTCCGCGTCTGCCGGACAGCCCTTGGCATCGACGCGCGCGCCGGCAGGCGTGCCGGGGCACTGGTCGAGACCGTCGAGCACGCCATCGCCGTCGGCGTCAGCGGGGCAGCCCTTGGCGTTGACGCGCGCCCCCGCGGGCGTACCAGGGCACTGGTCGAGCCCGTCGTACACGCCGTCGCGGTCCGAGTCAGTGGGGCATCCGTGCGCATCGACCGTGGCGCCGACAGGCGTGTCGGGGCAGGCATCGCGCCGGTCGGGCACTCCGTCATGGTCCTCGTCTGGTGCCGGGCCGCTCCGGGTGAAGACGGACAAACCGAGCGAGCCGACGACGTGACCCGCCCAGTCACCGCCGGCGAAGTCCGTGTTGGGCGTGTAGAAGCCACGCACTTCAAAGCGGAGGGCGGCTCGGTCGCCGAGAAAGATCCGATCGCCGATCGCGCCGTGAACGGCATCGTCCGTGAAGCGGTATGGCGCCGTCTTTTCGAAGTCGAGCCGGGAGTACCCGCCGAGGATATAGAAGAGGTTGCGGGCGGTTCCAAAGTTCAGCACCAGACTGGCGCTGCCGTGAGCCAGTGTGGGAGAGGCGCTGCCGGTCTTCGGATTGGGGCTCTGGTAGCCCGCGTCGAACTCTGCGCTGACGACGTTGCTGAAGAAGTACCCCAGCCGACCGCCGCCGCCGATCTGGGAGTCCAGGTTGAAGACCTTGTCGTAACGCGTGAACGATCCGAACGCCCCGAACTCGAACTGGTGCGCGCGCTGTGCGGGGAGGCTGGAGCTCCCGCACGTGAGCGCTACTCCTAGGACCGCGAGTGTTCGCACGCACCATCTTCTCCGCTAGGGCCGGCCCTACGGTAATAACTCGGCCTCCGGTTAGAAACCCCGGAGGCCGGCATGGTGACGTGGGTCACGTAGCTACTGTCGCCCGTTCTCGCCGCGCACGAACCGGACTGCCTTGGCAAGGCTGTCGGCGAGCGCCGCCAGCTCGGTAGCGCCATGCGCCAGACCTTCGATGGCCTGCAGTTGCTCCGCGGCAGCGGCGGCGACGGCTTCGGCTTCCTGCGTCGAGGAGTGGGCACCCGCCTTGGCCTGCTCGAGCGACTCATTGATTCTGGCCGACCGCTCCCTGATGCCATGCGCCAGCTCCGCGACCTGTTTCCCGGCGCGGGCCGTGCCCCCCGCCGCCTCTGCAATGCGGGTCAGGTCCTGTACCCAGTCGCTCGAGCTGCGCACGACGTCCCCGAGATCGCCGCGGATGCGCTCGAGCAGCTGTGCGGCGCGGTCGAGCGCCCGGCGCGTCTCTTGTGCGGACTTCCCGACGTTGCGCGCCTCTCGACCGCTTGCTTCGGCGAGCTTGTGGACCTCATCTGCCACCACCGCGAAGCCCCGCCCGTGAACCCCGGCGCGCGCCGCTTCGATCGTGGCGTTGAGGGCGAGCAGGTTGGTCTGGTTGGCGATGAAGCCGATGGTTTCCGAGAACTTCTCGACCTGCTCCGCCACGTCGCGCAGCCGCCGTACCTCGCGGGCGCTCTCTTCGGTCGTGACACCCAGATCGGTCAGGCGACGGACGGCGGTCTGGGTGGCGAGGCGGACCTTCTCCGTGGTCTGCTCCATCTGCGCGCCCGAGTCGCGAGTCTCGGTGCCCGCGGTGGCCACCTCCGCGGCGTGGTGGGTCAGCTGTTCCGAGTCGCGGGCCAGCGCGCTGACGAGGCTCGCGGCTTGGGCGGCCCCCTGGCTGGCGCGACGCGCCGCTGCTGCGACTTCCTGGCTCGAGGCGTGGATTTCTTCGGTCGTGGCCGTCAGCGTCTGGATGTAGGCACTGGTGCGATCCGACGCGCCGACCACCGGCTGAACCGAGCCTTCGATTGCGAGCATCAAGGCGAGCTGCGGTGCCAACAGCGCCAGCATGTCGGCGTCGGCGTCGTGGTACATGCCGGGATTGGAGTGACGTACACTCCAAAGGCCCACCAGCTGCCCGGCGTGATACAGCGGGACCACCACCTCCGAGCCGGGCGTTTCCCGACCGGACACGACCACGTGCTCGGGAGCGAGAGCGCCCGCCACGATTGGCCGCCGCCGCCGCACGGCCTCGCCGGAGAGTCCGACATTAGCGTCGAAGCGAACCTTGTCGGGGCCGCGATGGCCCGTCGCGGTGTCCGCGACGAGCTCCATTTCGTTCGTCCCCGCGTCGTAGCGCGCGAAGCCCATGTGCTCCCATGGAACCAACCGCCGGGCCAGCTCCTGAATCCGTGGGAAGCTCTTCGCCAGACTGATGTCCCGCGCGATCGCCTGCGACAAGCCCTGAATGAGCGCGAGCTCATCGGCGTGAACCCCCCGCCGGATGACCGACACGCTCGCGACCGCGGCGCTCACGAGCACGGCGCCGATGACGAGAAACCCGATCATGTCGATGCTCGCGTGTGCGAGAGCGAGGCATGCGAGGGCCAGACCCACCGAGCAGGCGTACACGACGGCTTCCCACCGCGCGGTGAGGGCGGCGTCCACCCAGGCGAAGGTGCGCCCGAGTGCCAGCTCGATGTAGAAGGTGCCGTTCGCGATGCAGGGCAAGAGGACGAGGAATGCGACGAGGGGCACGAGATTGCTCGCAGTGAGCGCCTGCGGACCCGTTGCCCCGCCGAGCCTGGCATACGCGAGCCCCGCCAGGGCCGCGCCCGTCGCGAGGTGCGCGGCGTTGTCGAGCGCCCCCGCCACGGGCAGACGGCGCAGCGCGAGGTCGCCCGCGATCATCGCCAGCGACGCCACCACGACGCCGAACGGCCAGCCGTGGTCGAGGATGGCGTACGCCGTGACGCCAAGGATGTATGAGGAGAACCCGTTCCCCGGGAGGGCGATGCCGTAGCGCCGGGTCAACGCCCCGACCACGACGAGCACCGCGATCTCTTCCGCGACGTCCGCGCCGAGCGGCACCGGTCGGAACGCGAAGGCCGCCAGCCCTGCGGCGACCGCCGCCACGGCACCGAGCGCGACGAGCGCCCGCACCAGCAGGCCCGGCGACGCTTTGAGGCGGGAGAAGGCACTCATGGGCAAGCTCGGAGCAAGGTCGGCCCCTTGGCGTGACCTGTCAAGCGCGACTATCGTTTACCGCATGCGCGTCACGATCGAATACTGCGTCGTCTGAAACTACGAGCCACGGGCCGCCGGTCTGGCGGCCGAGCTCCGCAAGACCTACCCCCACGCCGACGTGAAGTTGATCCAGTCGTCGGGCGGCGTGTTCGAAGTGGAGGTCGATGGTCGTCGCATTTTCTCCAAGAAGGCGTTGGGACGCCACGCCGAGCCCGGAGAAGTCGTGCGACTGATGCAGCAGGTCGCCCCGCCACCGTCGCGTTGACGCCTGCGGCGGGACCCTGCGGACAGGAGTGACCCGGCCAGGTGACACTGTGCCGCTCCCGCCGCCTCCCGCGCCGGCGTCCTAAGTCCCCTCGGCAGTTGCCGTTGCGACGGCGCCGTCGCGTCTGGCACGACCTTTCCAGAAAGGCCCGGCCGGAGGTGACCTATGAAACGTGTGCTCTTGGCAGTTGGAATGGCGCTCGCGCTCGGTGCTGCGCCGATGGCGGCGCAGACGCGCGTCAGCGTCGCGGTCGGTTTCGGCGTACCGCGGCCGTATGTGACCGGAGTCGTCATCCTGGGGCGGCCGTCCGTCTACTACCCACACAGGCGCGCATTCTATTACCGGCCCCCGCTGTTCGTGGCGCGGCGGGTCTACGTGGTTCGGCATCGCCATCATCATCACCGCTACTACTACGATGACGATCGGGATTACGACCGCGACCATGATTGACGTGTCACGTGGGCCGTACCACCGGAGTGCGGCGTGCCAAGGGAGGTTCCGGATGCGGCGGCTGACGCCCTAGACAGTGCCGCAGGTACGGTCGCAAAGCGGGAGGCGCGCACGCGCGCCTCCCGTTTTCTTTTGTCCCGTGCTCAGGGCTTCGCCCCCGCGTCGGTTGGCTTGCGGCCGAACAGCTTGCGGAGGAACGCCGCCGCCGCGACGAGCCCCAGCACTATGAACTTCTTGAGGGCGATGAGCGCTCCCAGCAGCACCTTGAACAGCCCGGCCTTCGCGGCAAGACCGCCCGCGATCAGCGCCGCGATGCCGTACTCGGCCACCTTGTCCGTGCCGGGGACGAAGTCGGCGTAGCGATGACCCCCGTTGAACTCGACGAAGCCGATCACGTTCGTCATGGCGCGCTTGACGGACTCGAGCCGATTCATCGAGGCGACGGCATTGAGCACGAGCACCCCGCGTCTGCCCAGTACGCGGATGTTGTAGTTGAGCGTGTGCGCCGAATCGTCCGTGAACTTGAGGTCCTTCGCCCAGTAGAGCTTGTGGGCCACACTGTCGTAGCGCGGGGGCTCGGCCCACCCAACGAGCTCCACGGTGGCGTACCCGGCCTTCGCGCGCTCGGGATTCGCTTCGCGGGTCGCCTGCTGCATGTTCCTGAGGAGCTCACGGTAGTCGATCTTCGCCGCGTCGTCGTCCTTGACGTAGCCGTCTTCGCTGAAGCTGATGATGACCCCCCAACCCTCGGGAGTGAGCACATGGACACCCGCGGGCACGAGCATCCCCAGGGTCTCGCGGCCGGGTGGGTTGCCCCAGGCGCGCAGCACGATGGCGGTTTCTTGCGGGTCGAGATATCGGAAGTCCCCGGGGAGGTCGAGGGTCGCGAGACCGCGGGACAGGGTGACGCGACCCGTTTGATAGCGGAGCTGCGCCTCGACTTGCTCTCGGGTGGGGTTCTCGGGAGTGCGTTCGAGCCGCTGTGCGAGTGCGACGAGCGGCGCCACCGCGAGCCACGGCACGATCACCAGGCACGTCACGGGTCGACGAATCATCTCTGCCTCCACCGCTAATCTATATTGCGACCGTGCGAATTTCCCGCGACCACTTCCTTCCCCCCGATCCGAACGCCTTCCTCGCCGCGGAGCCCGCCACCGGGCGGGTCGTGGTGATCGCCCCGACCCGCGCGGCCTGCGAAACCATCGAGCTCGCGATGAGCCTCGATATCGACACGCTCCTCGCCCGAGAGCACGGTGAGGACATCTCCCGCCTCGCGGCATCGGGGCGGGGGTTCGGGATCGTTGCCGGGACGGGCACGGGCAAGACGCTCGCTATCCGGCCGATTGCGACGACGATCCTGCAAGCGCCGCTCAAGGTCGGCGTCGTGAACCGCGAGCGGGAAGCCACGCCCGAGACGCCGACCTGGAACGTCGTGATCGTGACCACCGGGATCGCGCGCCGTTGGTTCGAGGACGGCCTCATCACCGCGCGGGACACCCTCGTCGTGGATGAGATCCACCAGACGTCGGCCGAGCTCGAGCTGTGCCTGGCGCTCGGCAAGCGAGCGGGCTGCCGCTTCATCTGGCTTTCCGCCACGGTGGATCCGGCGTTCTACGCCCGCTACCTGGGATCGGTTGAGGTCCTCGAGACCCGGGCGTTCGATCCCGCGCGGGCGGCCGATGTGCGCGTCCTGCCCCAGCAGCCGCTCGAGTTCCTGAACGATCGCTTCATGAAGGAGGTCCTGCGGGAGCGGCGTGGCGTCGCGGTGTTCGTGCCCACTCGGGCCGAGGTCGAGCAGATCGCGAAGGAGCTCGGCGACCGCTGGCAGGGCCTGCCGACCGCGTTCTACCACGGGGGCGAGCCGATCCGGGTCATCCGACCCTTCCTCGACGGCCAGGTGCGCCGGCCGTTTCTGCTGGCGATGACCGCGGCAGGCCAGTCGGCGCTCAATATCCGCGGCCTCGACACCGTGGTGATCTACGACGCGCGCTACACCAACGTCGTGGAGCGGGGTCGCAACGTGCTGACGCGGCTCTACCTCGGCGCGAATGAAATCCTCCAGATGGCGGGACGCGTGCACGGACGCGTGGAAGGGGGCGAGGTCTACATCCTGAGCGACCGGGAGCTCGTGTTCGACGAGCTGCGGCCGACGCCGCCGGAGTTCCAGCTCGCCGGAGACGCGGAGCGGGTGGCGATTACCTGCGCGGCGCTCGGCGTGGACGCGCGCGAGCTCGACCTGCCCGTGCCGCTCGACCGCAAGGCGTACCGCGACGCCGTCGAGCTGCTCACCGAGCGCGGCTTGATCGAGCGCGGGCGACTGACCCGCTACGGCCGCGACGTGGAGGCGATGCCGGTCGAGCGACCCTGGGGCGAGTTGCTCTATCACGCCGATCCCGACCTCGTTCCGATGGTGGCCGTCGCGGCGAGTGTCGAGTCGTTGCACCGCATGACGCGCGAGGAGCGGGACCTGCGAGGCTTGATCGTGTCCGGAAGCGACCACCTCACGGCGTACAACGTCTACGCCGAGGCGGTCAACAAACACGGCTACCTGGGCGAGGTGTACGGTCTGCCGCGCCACCTGTTCCGTGAGAGCGTCGATCGCTGGGCCGAAGGCCGCGGCGTGCTCGTGAAGGCAATCGAGGATGTAGCGCTTGGGCTGGCCTCGGTGTACCGGCAGCTCGAGCTTCCCCTGCCCGAGCGGCTGCCCCACGCAGGCGAGAAGACCCTGGCCGTGTTCGCGGACCTTGTGGCCAAGATCCAGCCGTTCGATCTGGTCATCGACGAGGAAACGGCGGACGGTCGCGAGGCCCGCGTGAGCCGCGGGTCGGTGTGCTCGAGCTGGGGCGCCGTCGCCGGCACGCTGCGCTACTTCGCGGACCGGTTCGGCGTGCCGCGCGCCAGCATCGAGGGAACGCAGTTGTCGGAGCGTGCCATCCGCCGCTATGCGCGGCGCGGCGCGCCCACGGTCGTCTTCGAGCGACAACGCCGGTACGAGGGCCTGATGCGGGTCCGGACGGTCGGCTATTTCGGGTTCCTGCTCGAGCGCGACGTCGAGCCCCTCCCGAGCCCGTTCCCCCCGGAGCTCGCCGACGCCGCGCGGGCGGCGCTGGTGGAGGCCCTGCTCGCCGGCCATACGCCGCACCCCGATCAGGCACGGGTCCGGCGCGCGCTCGAGCGGCTCGGATCCTATTGGCGGCGCTCGGGCGGGCGGCTGACGCAAGCGGCCACGGAACACGTGACCGCCCGGCTCGCGGCCCAGCTCGCGCGGGTCGGCTCGTGGGACGAGTTCATCAACGCACGGCTCGAGCTCGACGTAGATCAGATGGTGCCGGAAGCCGAGCGCCGTGCCCTGGATGCGCTCCCGGCATCGGTCCACCTCTACGGGGATCGCGTGCCCGTGGATTACGAGGTGGAGCAGGGGATCGGCGTGGTGCGGTTGCGTCTCAAGGAGGGCCAGGCACGGCGCCTGCAACCGCGCGATCTGCCCCCGCTCGACCGGCCGGTCCGCTTCACAGTGCTCCGGGGCAAGCGCGAGGCGGTGCGGTCCGATTCGTTGGAGGACCTGCGCCGCCAGTTGAGCGGCCTGTCCCGGGGAGAACGGCAGCGCCTCGCACTGAGCGGCCGAGGCGGCCGTGGGAGGGGGGGTCGGGGGGGCCGGCGTCGCTAGCAGCCGCGTCCGCGAGTTGTGACCTCCGCACGCTCCGCGGGTCTTGCTTATGTGGTGCTGTCTGGAACCCTGACGCGTAACCTCAGCTAATGCAAGGACGTATGCCTGCGAGAGAAAAGACCCCCAGTCTCCCGGCCCCGCTGGGCTTCGCCCCGCTCGGGCAGGCCGTGATGGAAACATTCAGCGAGGGCGTGGTCGTCTTCGACCCCTATGGCCGGATCCTGTACGCGAACCAGCGGGCGCGGCGTACCCTCGACGCGCTCGGGGGCGGCGCGCCCCAACGGGGCGATAATCTGCGCGAGCGGCTCATGGCCTTCGGCGGCCGGACGCGCACGCTGAAGCAGGGCTCGCTCGAACTCGGTGAAGTGGTGTTTCTACCCGGGGCCAGCGGAGACAGCCCGACGCTGGCCGAGCGCGAGCGCCAAGCCATCCTCGACACGCTCGAGGTGACGCATGGGAAGCTGGCCGAGACCGCGCGACGGCTCGGCATCAGCCGAACCACGTTGTGGCGCCGGTTGCGAGCCTATGGGCTCCGGCCCAACGGGAACGGGGGCTCCGGGGCCGCGACGCGCGTCTAGCGCCGCTCCGTCATCCTGGCGTGGGGATATCACGCCCCCTAGCTTCCCGCTCGGGCTTCACCGTTCGGGAAGCGATGCCCGCCAAGCCGTACATCATCCAAGAGTATGTCCGGTGGTCCGACGTGGACTTCGCCGGCATCATTTTCTACGGGTCCTACGTCCGGTTCTTCGAGATCGCCGAGACGGAGCTGTTCCGTGCCTGCGGCCTCGCCTACGCCCGCGTGTTCGACCGCTACGACATCTTTCTGCCGCGCAAGGCCGTTCATAGCGAGTTCTACCTCCCCGCGCGGCTGGATGACCGGCTGCGCGTGGCGACGTACGTTGGCCGGGTCGGCACCAAGTCAATGACCCTCAACTTCGACGTGCTGCGCGACGACCCGCCGCGGCTCGGGGCCGCGGGTTGGATGGTGCTGGTCTGTGTGGACCGTAAGGGCCTGAAGCCGCAGCCTCTGCCTCCGGGGCTGGTCGAGGCCCTGGCGCCGCACACGCTGACGACCGCTGCTGCGCGCGCGATCCTCGGTATCACGACCCCGCCGGGCGCGCGAGCCTCCCTCTGAAACTGCCTCGATTCTTCGCCCTCGCGCTCGCGGTGCCGTGCGCGGCCTGCGGCAGCGCGTCCGAGCAGGGGGGTCGCGTACACGCCCTCGTTACCTTCCCGCGCCAAGACACCGTCCGATTCGAAGCTCCGGCGCGCGCGCGGCGCTGCGGCGGCGGTCCGGGGAAGGAAGGACTGCTGCTGCAGGGGTCTGCTGACGGGAACGGTGTCATCATGTGGCTGCGCGGAAGCGGCGGCGGACCGCCGGCGGCCGGCCCGTGGCCGCTGCTGCAGCGGGGTGATACGGTATCGCCGCGCGGCGCGACGGTCGGCGTGCGGTACATGATGAAGGACATGGCCCGGGGCTTCGCGCTCGACAGCGGCGTCGTCGAGGTGCGGGCGACCGGCGCTGTTCTCACGGTTGTCGCGCGTGGCACCGGACTCGAGACCGCTGCCGCGGGGCGCGTGGCGGTCGAGGCGTCGTTCGAGGCGGTGCCGCTCGAAACGGAAGCCGTCTCCTGCCGGACGACATTGTGACGCTGCGGGTCGGGCTGATCGGCACGGGGTTCGCGCGTCGGGTGCAGGTCCCGGCGCTGCGCCTCGTGCCGGGGGTAGCGGTGACCGCGATCGCGAGCGGCAGCATGGAGCGCGCCCGCGCCGTCGCGGCGGAGTTCGGCATTCCCAACGCATTCGGGAGCGGTGAGACGCTCGCCCGCGCTCCCGAGGTCGACCTCGTCATCGTGTCCTCGACGCCCGACGCCCACGCCCGTCACGCGATCGCGGCCCTGGAGGCGGGGAAGCACGTGTTGTGCGAGAAGCCGATGGCGCTCACGGTCCGGGAGGCGGAGGAGATGCTCGAGGTCGCGGAGCGGAGCCGTGGGCTGGCCCGTATCGACCACGAGCTGCGCTACGAACCCAATCGGCGCAAGGTGCGGCAGCTGATCCAGGTCGGCGCCATCGGACCGGTCCTCCACCTCGAGCTCGTGCTCAGACCGTACGTGCGGGGCGACGGGCGGCCGCAGGCATTCGACGCTCCCTGGAGCTGGTGGTACGATGCCGCGAGGGGCGGCGGCATCCTGGGCGCGGTCGGGTCCCATCTCATCGACCTGTGCCGCTTCTGGACCGGGAGTGAAGTCGTCGAGGTCGGCGGCCGGGCGGCCACGTTCGTTGCCGAGCGCTACGACGAGCAGCGCGTGCGGCGCCCCGTGACTGCGGACGAATACGCGAGCTTCGTGATGCGGCTCGCGAGCGGCGCGGTTGCCACCATCACGCTGACGACGGTGGCGTCGCACGGGCCCGGACATTTCGCCCAGATCACCGGACGCGACGGCACGCTCGTGTTGACGGGCGAGACGTCGCTCGAGATCGGTCGCCCCGGCGGGCCGCTCGAGGATGCCAGCGTGCCGGATGACCTGTGGGAGCAGACCGCCCCCAACAACATGTGGGCCCGCTCGTTCGTGCGGCTGATGCGGGATATGGTCGCCGTGCTCGAGGGCCGGCCCGCCGCGGGAGAGCCCGCTACGTTCTACGACGGCCTGGCGGTGCAGCGTGTCATGGATGTCGTGCGCGATGGGCGCGGTGCACGGTTAGATTGACGTCGTGGAACAGACCTATTTCCGACGCGGCTTCGGCCTCAAGGGCGACATCGAGGGGGCCCTCGCGGCCGACTATCACAGCCAGGTGGTGGATCGCATCCGCGCCCACGGCTACGTCCTCGCCGTCGGCGACCTGACCTTCAAGCTCGCCCGCGAGTTCGGGTTCTGTTACGGAGTGGACCGCGCGGTCGAGTACGCGTACGAAACCCGCACCAAGTTTCCCGAGCGCCGTGTGTTCCTGGTCGGCGAAATCATCCACAACCCGCACGTCAACAAGAAGCTGCAGGCGATGGGGGTCGAGTTCCTGCAGCGGCCGGATGACGGTGAGTTCGACTTCCACGAGATCACCCCGGCGGACGTCGTCATTCTTCCGGCCTTCGGGGTCACCGTGAAGGATTTCGAACGGCTGCGCGCGGTCGGATGCGTGCTCGTGGACACGACCTGCGGATCGGTACTCAACGTGTGGAAGCGCGTGGACTCCTACGCCAAGGACGGGTTCACCGCGGTGATCCACGGCAAGTGCTACCACGAGGAGACGAAGGCCACGTCGAGCCAGGTCACCAAGTACCCGAGCGGGAAGTACCTCGTGGTGCGCGACATGGCGGAAGCGCGTGAGGTGTGTGCGTACATAGAGGGAGCGGGGAGCGGGGAGCAGTTCGCCTTGCTCTTTGAGGGGAAGATGTCGCCTGGCTTCGATCCCGCTCGCGATTTGCGGCGCATCGGCGTGGCGAATCAGACTACGATGCTCTCCGGGGAGTCCCTTGCCATCGCGGCCGAGATCCGGCGGAGCCTGGCGAAGCGGTATGGTGAGGCCACGTTGCCCGACCACTTCCGCACGTTCGACACGATCTGCTCGGCCACCCAGGACCGTCAGGACGCGGTGCTGAAGCTCATCGCCGAGCCGATCGACCTGATGGTCGTGATCGGGGGATACAACTCGAGCAACACGACCCACCTCGCCGCCATCTGTCATGACCGAGCACCGACCTATCACATAGAAGACGCGAGCTGCATCGATCCGGAGACCGGGGCGATCCGCTTCCGTCCCGTAGGGGCCAAGGAGGAGCAGGTAGTGACCGGGTGGTTGCCGAGCGGGCCGCTCACGGTGGGTGTGACGGCGGGCGCGTCGACGCCGAACAACAAGATCGGGGAGACCGTGGAACGCATCGCGGCGTCGCGGGGGGTGTCGCTCCTTCGGTAAATCTTCGCCATATTTCAGGATGTCGTTGTCCGGTTTTCATCCCGCCATTGAGCGCTGGTTCGAGTCCCGCTTCCGCGAGCCCACCGAGCCGCAGCAACGTGCGTGGCCGCTCATCCAAGCGGGCCGCAATGCGCTGATCGCGGCCCCGACGGGCTCTGGCAAGACATTCGCGGCATTCCTCGCCGCCATCGACTCGTTGCTGCGTCAAGGATTGGACGGGACGCTCGCCGACGGGACGCAGGTGGTGTACGTCTCGCCGCTCAAGGCGCTCTCCAACGACGTGCAGAAGAACCTGGCGGAGCCGCTCGCTGAGATTCGCCGCACGCTCGAAGCCCTGTGCCTGCCGGATGTGGAGATCCGCACGCTGGTGCGCACCGGCGACACGCCGGGCGCGGAGCGCCAGGAGATGGTGCGGCGGCCCCCGCACATCCTCGTCACCACCCCGGAGTCGCTCTATCTGATCCTCACGTCCGAGCGCGCCCGCGAGATGCTGCGCGGCGTGCGGACCGTGATCGTGGACGAGATCCACGCCGTGGCGCGCGACAAGCGGGGGAGCCACCTGGCGCTGTCGCTCGAGCGGCTGGAGCACCTCACCGGCCGGCGTTTGCAGCGCATCGGACTCTCGGCGACGCAGAAACCGATCGAGGACATCGCCGCCTTCCTCTCCGGGAGTCGACACCCGACAACGGACACCTGCGTTGTCGACTCGGGACACGCGCGCAGGCTCGACCTGGCGATCGAAATTCCCTCTTCACCGCTCGAGGCGGTCATGGCCGCCGAGGTGTGGGAGGAGATTTACGAGCGCCTGGTGCAGCTGATCCTCGAGCATCGTACCACACTGGTGTTCGTGAACACGCGCCGGCTGGCGGAGCGGCTGACGCTGCATCTCTCCGAACGGCTGGGCGCGGACCAGGTGACGTCGCATCACGGCAGCCTGTCCAAGGAAAAGCGCCTCGACGCGGAAACCCGGCTCAAAGAAGGGAAGCTCAAGGCGTTGGTCGCGACCGCCTCGCTCGAGCTGGGGATCGACATCGGCGCCGTGGACCTGGTGTGCCAGATCGGCTCGACCCGGTCGATCGCGACGCTGCTGCAGCGCGTGGGTCGATCGGGACACCACCTCGCCGCCGTGCCCAAGGGCCGGTTGTTCCCGTTGTCGCGCGACGAGCTGATCGAGTGTGCCGCGCTGGTGCGGGCGGCGCACGAGCGCCAGCTCGACCGGCTGATCATCCCGGCGCACCCGCTCGACATCCTGGCCCAGCAGATCGTGGCGACGGTGGCATGCGAGGAGTGGCAGGAGGATGCGTTGTTCGAGACGGTGCGGGGGGCGTACCCGTACCGCGACGTCTCGCGCAAGGACTTCGACGCCGTGGTGCAGATGCTCGCCGAGGGATTCACGACGCGGCGGGGGCGGCGGGGCGCGTACGTCCATTACGACGGTGTGAATCGCCGGCTACGCGCGCGCCGCGGCGCCAGGCTCGCCGCGCTCACGTCGGGCGGGGCGATTCCTGACATCGGCGACTACCGGGTGATCCTCGAGCCGACGGAGACCTTCGTCGGAACCCTCAACGAGGATTTCGCCATCGAGAGTATGCCGGGCGACATCTTCCAGCTGGGCAACCGGTCCTATCTGATCCAGAAAATCGAGTCGGGCCAGGTGCGCGTCGTCGACGCCCAGGGCCAGCCACCATCGATTCCCTTCTGGCTCGGCGAGGCGCCGGGTCGTACGCCGGAGTTGTCGCAGGAAGTGTCCCGGCTGCGCCGGGATGTCGGCGGTCGACTGGCAGACGCCCGCGAGGCGACGGCATGGCTCGCGGGTGAGATCCCCGGGGTCCCCGAGCCCGCGGCGCGCCAGATGGTCGAGTATCTCGAGGCGTCGCAGAAGATCCTCGGGGTTATCCCGACGCAGGAGACGCTGGTGCTGGAGCGCTTCTTTGACGAGGCGGGCGGGATGCAGCTGGTGCTGCACGCGCCCTTCGGGAGCCGGGTCAACCGCGCGTGGGGCCTCGCGCTCCGCAAGCGGTTCTGCCGCAGCTTCAACTTCGAGCTGCAAGCGGCCGCCACCGAGGACGCGATCGTCCTGTCGCTCGGCCCCCAGCACAGCTTCCCGCTCGAGGACGTGTTCCAATACCTGAAGCCCGAGACGGCGGAGCACCTGCTGGTGCAGGCGATGCTCGACGCGCCGATGTTCGGCTCGCGCTGGCGCTGGAACGCGACCCGGGCGCTCGCCGTGCTGCGCGCGCGCGGCGGCAAGAAGGTCCCCACGCCGCTCCAGCGCATGGATGCGGAGGACCTGGTCGCCGCCGTGTTCCCCGACCAGCTCGCATGCCCGGAAAACCTCGTGGGAGACCGCGAGATTCCCGACCACCCGCTGGTGCAGCAGACCATCGCGGACTGTCTGCTCGAGGCGATGGACTTCCCCGGCTTGAAGCGCGTGCTCGAGGGGATGGCGGCGGGGCAGTTCACGCTGGTCGCGCGCGACACGACGGAGCCGTCACCGCTCGCGCACGAGGTGATCAACGCCAAGCCGTACGCCTTCCTCGACGACGCGCCACTCGAGGAGCGCCGCACCCAGGCGGTGATCACGCGACGCGGGCTCGACGTGAAGACCGCGGAGGAGCTCGGGAAGCTCGATCAGGCGGCGATCGATCGGGTGCGCGAAGAGGCTTGGCCCGACGTCAGTTCCGCCGACGAGCTGCACGACGCGTTACTCGTCACCGGTGCCCTGACGAGTGCGGAATGCGGAACGCGGAATGCGGAATGGCAGGGGTGGTTTGATGAGCTGGCGCGGGCGGGGCGCGCGACGACACTGCTGCGCGAGCCTCGACTCTGGATCGCCGCCGAGCGACTGCCGATGCTGGAGGCGGTGTTCCCCGGAGCCAAGTGCGAGCCGGCCCTGACCGTGCCCGAGCGCGATCGCGCCAAGGCATGGACGCGCGAGGACGCGGTGCGCGAGCTGGTGCGCGGGCGGCTCGAGGCGGTCGGTCCCACGACGGCCGCCGACGTTGCAGGCTCGCTGGGCGTCGCGGTCGCGGACGTGGACTTCGCGCTCGGCGCGCTCGAGCACGAAGGCTTCGTGCTACGTGGCCGGTTCACGCCCGGCGTGGCGGAGCTGGAGTGGTGCGAGCGCCGTCTGCTCGCCCGCATCCATCGCTACACGCTCGACCGGCTGCGCCAGGAGATCGAGCCGGTCACGGCGGCGGACTTCATGCGGTTCCTGTTGCGGTGGCAGCGCGTCGCACCGGACGCCCGGGCCGAGGGACCGGAAGGGCTCGGCGCGGTGCTCGATCTGCTCGACGGATGCGAAGTGCCCGCGGGTGCCTGGGAAGCCGACGTGCTTCCGGCCCGGCTCGGCGAATACGACCCGTTGTGGCTCGACGGCCTGTGCCTCTCGGGGGAGATCGCCTGGGGTCGGCTGTCGCCGGCGGCCTCGTCGAACGGGCATAAGTCGGGGCCGATCCGCACGACGCCGATTGCCCTGTTTCGCAGGGAGCGGGGAGCGGTTTGGCGGTCTCTGACGGTGCAGCCCGATCCGGCGAGTCTCCCGCTCTCGCATTCGGCCCGCGCCGTGCTCGAGGCGCTCGACCAGCGGGGCGCATCGTTCTTCGGCGACCTCGTGAACGCGACGGGGCTGTTACGCACCGAAGTGGAGAAGGGACTGGGTGAGCTGGTCGCGTGGGGGCTCGTGAGCTCGGACAGCTTTGCTGGGCTGCGGGCGCTGCTCGTGCCGTCCGATCGGCGCCGCCCCATTGGCGGGTTCCGGCGGCGCGGGCATATCGCCCCGTTCGGGGTGGAGACGGCGGGGCGGTGGTCCCGCGTGCGGGCCGCGGCGCCGCTGCCGCAAGAGGCCGTCGCGGAAGCGGTGGCGTGGCAGCTGTTGCGCCGCTACGGAGTGGTGTTCCGGCGGCTCGTGACACGCGAGACGCTGCTGACCCCGTGGCGCGACATCCTGCGGGTGTACCGTCGGCTCGAGGCGCGAGGAGAGATTCGCGGCGGGCGCTTTGTGGGCGGGTTCTCGGGTGAGCAGTACGCGCTACCGGAGGCGGTGGGGTTGCTCCGCAGCGTCCGGCGCGAGGAGCCGCGCGGCGAGCTGGTGGCCGTGAGCGGGGCCGACCCGCTCAACCTCGTGGGGATCGTGACGCCGGGAGACGTGGTCGCCGGAGTCGCGACGAACCGGATCCTGTATCGAGACGGAATACCCGTCGCGCTCAAAGAGGGTGCGGGGAGCGGGGAGCGATACCTCGCGGAGGTCACACCAGACGAACGCGAGCGGCTCAAGTCCGCGCTGGTGCGCGGGCGCGTGGCACCGCTCGTCCGGACCTATCTCGGTAGGACTCGTCCCAGACCCGCGGCCACGCCCGACTAGTAGTTGACGAAGCTGATCGCCTGCCGGATCACCGCTCGCACTGCTCGACTCTCACTGCGCGCGGGGCGATACACCGACCCACGCACCACGCGCAGCGCCTCCTCGTCGAATGCATGGTTGGGGCTCTGGAAGATCCTCGCCGATCCAGGCTCGACGTGTCCCGTCACATCGAGCGCCGCTTCCACGAGGACGGTGCCGTCCACCCGGAGCGACTGCATCTCCGGCGGATAGCGGATTGGTGGGTGGGAGACGAGCGCCGGCTGCTCGTCCACGGCCCCGACCGCGATCGGCGCAGCCATGGTGGCGCCGGGCGGCTTGGCCCCACGCCCGCTGAGCCGGACCGAGTCCGCGAAGCGGCGCAAGAACGGCGCGAGGTCTACGCCGCGCGCAGTGAGGGTCTGGTACAGCGCGAGGCCCTCCGCCAGATCGGCGCGCCCGGCGCTATCCCGCCCCATGCGCGATGCGGCGACACCACACACCAGCAGCGCGTACACGCGTTCCGCGTCGGTTGGATGCGTGAGCGCCGTATCGAGCGCGAGCGCGAGCTGCGCGAGCGCGCTGTCGGGGCGATTCGCGGCGAGTTGGCGGCGGGCGTTCGAGACGAGCTCCGTTGCGCTGAACCGGGGCGGCCGCACGTCCACCGCCATCTGGACCATCACGCGCACCGCCACGCGTTTCAGGCGGCCGGGAGAGAACTGAGACGCCAACATCATCTGCTTTACGGGTTCGACCAGGCCGGAATCGGGCGTCGACAGGACTTCCAGGGAGGCCGGCTCCGCGTGCCCGGTCGTATCGATGATCGCCGCGATCTGCACAAACCCCTGGACATGCCGCCGTAGCAGGCTGCGCGGGTAGGCCACCGGGGGGCCCGACAGACGTCGCGGCGACTCGTCGACGTCCTTCGAAACGTAGAAGCCATGGCTCCGCCCGGCCGCTTGCTTCTCGTGCTGGAACAGCTGGGCCAGCTCGGGCGAGAGCTGATCGAGCCCGTTGACCTCTAGGCCTGGGTCAAGAGCCAGCGCCTGCCGGAACGCGGCGCGGGCGAGGTCCTCGTGGCCGCGGAGGACTTGGACGATCCCGTCCCACACGAGTGCGTTGTTGCGGTCGGCGGGCGCAGCGGGAGCCGTGGTATCGAGAGCAGACTGCAGCAGGGCCTCGGCGGAGTCGAGATGGTTGGCCGCGAGCTGTACGCGGGCGGAATCGACCAGTTGGGAGACACGCGACTGGCCCACCAGCGCACCGGGCGGTGCGAGTATGACGGCGACGAGCACGACGACGGACGGCCGCGGCATGCCGCCCAATCGTGCCTCGGTGCGCCGCGAGCGTCAAGCCGCCGCGCTACGGCCGCGTCAGATCCACGCTGACCACGGGCAGGTCCCAATGTGCTGCGAGGATCTCGAAGCGCCGCTGCTCCTCGCGCCGAAACGTGTCCTGGTCGGGAAACAGACGTTTCAGCTCCGCCTCGGGGAACGGCTCGTGCGGCGCCGCGGCGTTCTTCCACACGATCGTGACGCGATAATCCCAGCGGCCATCCTCGGTCCCGTGGAACCGGGGCGCCTCCGCGGTGACCCGCTGGATGTGCCCCAGCTCGATCTCCCGCTTCAACACCGGGAAGTGGTTCTTCTTGAAGAGCCGGATGAACTCGTCGGCGAAGCCCCAGCGCGTCTTGTAGTAGTACTCCACCACGAACGGCTCACTCGCCCCTGCGGGGGGTGCCTGGGCGGCGCCAAGAACCGGCGCTGCGAGCAACACCGCGAGTACGGACCAACGCATATGTGTCCCCTCAACTCACCGGTTGCTTCAGCTTGTCGAAGTAGAGCTTCCGCACCTTGGCCACTTTGGGGGCGATCACGGCGCTGCAGTAGCCCTGGTTCGGGTTACGGCGATAATAGTCGCGGTGGTACTCCTCGGCCGGATAGAAGGCCTCGAGCGGCTTCACCTCGGTCACGATCGGGTCGTCCCACACGTGCTCGGCCGCGAGCTCCTTGATCACCTTCTCCGTCACGGCCTTCTGCTCCGGCGTGTGATAGAAGACCGCCGACCGGTACTGCGTCCCGACGTCCCCGCCCTGACGGTTGAGCGTGGTGGGGTCGTGGATCGTGAAGAAAACGTGGAGCAGGTCGTTGAACGACACGACCGTGGGATCGAAGGTGATCTGGACGACTTCAGCGTGGCCGGTGGTGCCCGTGCACACGTCTTCGTACGACGGGTGCGCGACGTGTCCGCCCGCGTACCCCGACTGAACTTTGTCGACTCCCTTCAGGTTCTGGAAGGCGGCTTCGAGGCACCAGAAGCACCCGCCGGCAAGGGTCGCGACTTCGGTTTTGGCCATGGTGGAAAATTAACCCCAATCCTTCGACTCCGGGGCGACGCGGCGCATGGACTTGAGAAAGGCGAACGCGGAATGCGGAAGTGGGAACGCGGAACTGTCCGACTCGCTGTTCGTTCCGCGTTCCGCGTTCCGCGTTCCGACTTTGAGACCTTGCGCCTCTTCCGCCAGCACGTTCACCGTCCCATCGTCCTTGGCGAGCTTGCCGCGCACCCACAGCAGCGGCTCGCTGCGAACCGCCGTCCGATACCGCTCGTACACGTCGGGCCGCACGATCACGTTCACCATTCCCGCTTCATCCTCGAGCAGCACGAAGATGAATCCCTTCGCCGTCTCGGGCCGCTGGCGCGCGACCACCAGCCCGGCGACCTCGACCCAGGCTCCGTGCTCGAGCCGGGGGAGCACGTCGCTCTGCACGACACCCGGTGGCAGCGCCCCGCGCAGCAGCGAGAGCGGATGGCCGCTCGCCGCGAACCCCAGGACGTCATACTCGGCGAGCAGCCGCTCGGCCGCCTCGAGGCCGTCGAATCGTAGTCCCTCGTGCGGGTGATTGAGCGCCAACTCGAGCTGCCGCCGGCCGCGTGCGTCCACGCCGTGCTCCGCTTCCGGAGGAAGCCACAGCCCCACTTGCCACAGGAGCTCGCGCCGGGTGAGCCCGAAGCCGTCGCATCCCCCCACCCACACGAGATGCTCGATCGCGGTGCGCTTGAGCTTGGGCGGCGCCCGGCGCACGAAGTCGCCGATACTCGCGTACGGCCCGCGCCGCTCGCGCTCGATCACGACCGCCGTCGCCGTCTCCTCGCTCCAGTCTCGGACGAACCCGAGCCCCACTCTCACTGCATCTGAATGAACTGCTCCCTGCTCCCCGCTCCCCGCTCCCTTTTCAATCGTGCACCACACGTCGCTCGCGTTCACGTCGGGGAGCCGGATCTCGACCCCGTTCCGCTCGGCGTCGCGTCCCAGGACGTCGAGCGAATAGAACCCCATCGGCTGGTTGTTGAAGAGGGCGCAATAATACTCGGCGGGGTGATAGTGCCTGAGCCACGCCGACTGGTAGGCGAGCAGGCCGAACGCGGCGGCGTGCGACTTGGGGAAGCCGAACTCGGAGAACGCGATCACCTGCGTGAACACGCGCTCTGCGGTCTGTTCGGGGACGGCGCGCGCCGCCGCGCCGTCCCGGAACTCCTCCCAGAACCCCGCCATCAGCTCGCGGCTGCGCCGCCGGCTCATGGCCCGCCGCAGCGCCTCCGCTTGGCCGGCGGTAAATCCCGCGAGTGCCTGGCACACCTGCAGGACCTGGTCCTGATAGAGGATCACGCCCAGCGTCTCGGCGAGTGCCTCTTTGAGCAGCGGATGCTCGAGCGGCGGCTCGTAAGGGCGGCCTGCGGCCCGGGCGCGGCGCTGATCTTCACGGCGCCGCACGTACGGGTTCACCGCGCCGCCCACGATCGGTCCGGGCCGCACGATCGCGACCTCGACCGCCAGGTCTTCGAGATTCGTGGGCCGGGTGCGCCGGATCATCTGGATCTGCGCCCGGCTCTCGATCTGGAACAGCCCCACCGTGTCGCCGCGGCAGATGCGGTCGTACACCGCGGGGTCCTCGAAGTCGATGCGCGAGAGATCGGGTGGCGTTCCCTCCCGCACGGCGATCCGCTCGACGCACTCCTCCACGAGCGACAGCATGCCGAGCGCCAGAAAGTCGATCTTGATGAAGCGCGCGTCGTCGCAGGAATCCTTGTCCCACTGGCACACCACGCGGTCTTCCATGGCAGCGCGCTCGAGCGGTACGATCTCCACGAGCGGCCGGCTCGAGATGACCATCCCGCCCACGTGCTGAGAAATGTGCCGTGGCAGCCCCGCGATCTCCTCGGCGAGCTCACACAGCTCTTTCCAGAGCGGCGCGCTCCTGCGGCCTGCGAATCCGGGGAGCTGGTCCAATTCGTCAGCCAGTCCGCCGGACCGTCGGTCCGCCAGTTTCGCGACTTGCTCGATCTCGCCGGGCGGCAGATCCAGCGCCTTGCCGATCTCGCGCACCGTCGAGCGCAGGCGGTAGGTGGGAAACGAGCAGACGAGCCCGACGTGCTCGTGGCCGTACCGCATGTACACCCGCCGGATCAGCTCCTCGCGGATCTCGCGCGGGAAATCGAGGTCGATGTCCGGCACGGAGGCGAGCGTCTCGTTCAAGAACCGCCCGATGAAGAGCCGGGTGGCGACCGGATCGATGTGCGAGAGGCCGAGCAGGTAGCACACGACGGAGGAGACGGACGAGCCGCGGCCGCGACCGGGAAGCAGGCCGCCCTGCGCCCGCCGCGAGCCGCGCCGCACGTCGGCGGCGACCTGGCGGGCGAGGTCGAACAGATCGTGATAGACGAGGAAGAACCCGCTGAGCCCGTGGCGCTCGACGAGCCGCAGCTCCTCGGCGAGCCGCCGCTCCGCCTCGCCGCGGTGCGGGGAGCCGGCGGGATAGCGCTCTTCGAGCCGCGCGCGGCACAGCTCGGCGAGCGCCCGGGGGGCGGGAGCGCGCTCGGCGCCGTGGAAGTCGGGAAAGCGATATCCCAGATCCCGCGTGAGATCGAACTCACGGCACCGCTCCGCGAGGACCAGAGTATTGGCGACAGCATCTGGACAGTCACGAAACAGCGTTTCGACTTCTTGCGGCGGGCGCAAGAAGAACTCGCTGTTCGCGTGTCGCACGTCGTGCGAGCCGTCGAGCGTGGTGCGGTGTCTAATCGCCACCAGCACATCGTGCAGGCGGTGACGCTCGCGGGCGTGATAATGCACGTTACCCGTCGCCACGACGCTCAGGTGCACATCGTCGGCGAGGGCTTTCAGCGCCCTGGTGAGGGCGAGGTCTCCCCGGACGTAGTTCCGCTGCAGCTCGATGACAAAGTTCTCCTTCCCGAACACCGCACGGCACCGCTCGGCGAAGCGGCGGGCAGCGGCCAGCCCGTCGCGCCGCAGCACGCCGGGTAAGAGGCCGTTGCGGCATCCCGACAGCACGATGAGTCCCGCGTGCCGGGCTTCGAGCGAGGCGAACTCGAGCCGCGGATCGCGTCGATCGTCACGGCCGAGATGAGCCTCGGTAATCAACCGGCAGAGGTTCGCGTACCCTTCAGGCGTCTCCGCGAGCAGCGTCACGTGGGAACCGTCGAGCAGGGTCAGCTCCGCGCCGGTGATCGCCTGGAGACCGAGCTGTTTCGCTTCTTGCGCGAACGCCATCGAGCCGTACAGCCCGTGGTGGTCGGTGAGCGCGAGCGCGGGGTAGCCGAGCTGCGACGCGGTGAGCGCGAGCTGCTCGGGGAGAGAAGCGCCGTCGAGAAATGAAAACGCCGAGTGGCAGTGAAGTTCGATGTACATAATGCGGAATGCGGAGTGCGGAATGCGGAGTGGATGGACGTGCTTCGATTCCGGACTCAGCGCGTCGAATTAGGTCGGCATTTGCACAAACCACTCTCCGGTGATTAGGTCCTCGAACAGCACCACACGTCCTCCGCCTTCCAATACGACCTCGACATAGCGGCGCACGATCGGCTGACGCCACCACTCGTCGTCCATGCGCCAATTCTCACCGAAAGACTCGACACGCTTCTCGTTTCCCGCTTCCCGCTTCACAACCCTTGGTCTTCGTTGCTCGTCGAGCTCCACCCGCACCCGTTGGGGGGCATTGAGGGCACGAAGTCTGTCGGTTCCATTCCGCATTCCGCACTCCGCATTCCGCACTAGGGTTCAAAGTCGATCAACGCGTAACGACGCTCGGGGAGGCGGGACCATGGTTGCACCTCGATGACGTGATACAACATCGGCCGTCTGATCCGGAGCGCGATCTCCCGCGCGGCGCTCTGGAGCGCACGTCGTCGCCCGGCGCGAGCCGCGGCGCCCGCATCGCGCGCGAACAGCTGCAGCTCCGCGGTGCCCGGGGCGAAGGCGGTGAACTCGACGACGAGTCGCTCCACGGCTCCGGCGGGCGGCGACCGCTCGAGCTGCGTCTTGAGCGGCGCCGCGATGCGCTCCCGCGTCGCAGCCGGGTCCTTCAGGGTCGCTGCAACGAGCCAGGAGGCCCCGTGCTCGAGCTCGGCGTGCACGCGCACGACCTGCACGCGCCAGCCACTGCGGCGCGGATCCCCGAGCGCGCGGTCGACGAGCTTGTCCAGTGCATGGGCGAGCAGGTCGCGATTACCGACCGGAGTAAAAAACGTCAGGGCGGCCACGATCGGCTCGGGCACCACCCGTCCCACCACCGGCTCCGACACGAGTCCCGCCGCGAGCCGCCACAACCGCCGGCCGGCGCGGCCGAACTGCGACACGACGGCTTCCTCCGGCAGTGCGACGAGCGCGCCCAGCGTCTTGACGCCGAGCTGCAGTAGCCGGCGATGTGTATCGGGGTCGAGTGGGAGAACGGCGAGCCGCTGGGAGGCGAGAAATTTCCTCTCCTCCCCGGGGCGAACGATGACAGATCCGCCGGGTTTCGCACGGCTCGCCGCGACCCAGGAGACGAATTTTCCGCGGCCCCACCCAATGCGGAATGCGGAATGCGGAGTGCGGAATTTCAGGGAAGGGTCGTTCGCCTCACGACGCTTACCCTTACATTCCGCATTCCGCACTCCGCACTCCGCACTCAGCATTTGTATTTCTTTGACGATTTGCTGTGGCGAACCGTATAACCATTCCAAGCCGTCTGTTCCTACGTAAGCCCGCCCCAGCTCCACCGGCTCGACCACGGGGCTCACGGTGACGAGCGCCGCGACGAGCCGCGCGAACTGCTCGTCGTAGTGCACCGGGTCGGGCTCGCACAGCTTGAGCGCGGGACAGAGTCCGATCGCCTGGCTGACGGTCATCCCCGGCTTCACGCCCGCGCGCCGGGCGAGCGGCGCGACCTGCCAGAGTCGGCGGGTGTCGTCGGGTGCCAGCAAGGCTAAAGGGAGCGACGCGAGCTCGGGTCGCCGCGCCGTCTCGCAACGCAGAGCGAACAGCGGGATCCAGCAGCAGGCGGCGGTATCGCTCGTGAGACGGGGTGTCCGGGTCATATGCCAGGTCTGCAATGGGACCCGAATATATCCCGAAGATAGAAGGAGTGGCAAGACTCGTGTTTCTTATGATAAGTTATTGAATTAACACTAGTTAAGTGGAGACATTTTGAGCGCCCGCAAACAACCTGGCCTCTTTGACGACGTCACGGCGTTGCCGCCGCCTTCGGCCGAGTTGGTCGCGCTCGGGGCACGCATCCCGCCCAACCTCAGATTCGGTACGTCCACCTGGACCTACGACGGTTGGATGGGGGAGGTCTATCATCGGACCTATCGCAGCGCCCAGCCGGCCCGACGGCTCGAGGAGTACGTGCGCTATCCCTTGTTTCGCACGGTGGGGATCGACAGCGCGTTCTACGAGCCGCCATCGGAAGAGGTCCTCGCGGCGTACGCGCGGGCGTTGCCCCCCGGCTTTCCGTGCGTGAGCAAAGTGTGGGATCGGATCACGGCGAGGCGATTCACGCAGGATCCGCGCTGGGGCAACTTCGCCGGACAGAGGAACCCCGACTTCCTGAACGCCGATCTCTTCAAGGACGCGGTGCTCGGGCCGTATGCGCGGGCGTTCCGCGATCACGCCGGCGCATTCGTATTCGAGTTCCAGGCGATGCGGGGAAAGGATCAGCCCGAGCCGGCTCGGTGGGCGGAGGAGCTCGACAGCTTCCTGAAGCAGCTGCCGCGTGACTTTCGCTACGCGGTGGAGCTGCGAAACCCTGAGCTCTTGACCGACGCCCACGGTGCGGTGCTGGCGCGCCACGGGGTGGCGCATGTGTTCAATTCGTGGAATGAGATGCCGGCGATCGGCGAGCAGCTCGAGCTGCCATGGACATTTCCGGCCGGGTTCACCGTGGCTAGGGGGCTGCTCCGCCCCGGGCGAGCCTATGCCGACGCGGTGAAGCTGTTCGAGCCCTACGACCGCATCCGCGACCCGCAACCGGAGGTGCGAGTGGATCTCCTGCGCCTCATCGCTGAGGTGATGCGGCGTCATATGGAGGCGCTGATCCTCGTGAACAACCGACTCGAGGGCAACGCCCCGGGGACCATCCGGGCGCTCGTGGAGATGATGGAGCAGGGAGGGAACGGGCCGGGTTGACGGCGACCGCCGGCGTGCTTGCGAGGTTTCCCGACTTCTGCTAGGGTACCACCGTGTAAATTCCGCAGTACCGCACAAAGTGCACAGCTAGTATGAGCCCCGGCCGCCGCAACGTTCCCGCACTCCCGGTCCCACTGTTGCGTGACGCCGTCGGGCGGGAAACCGCGCGGATGTCGTTGCGGCGTGCCGCCGCCGCGATCTCCATCAGCCCGAACGGCCTGCGGAACTTCCTCAACGGCTCGGTGCCTCGCAGCGCCACGCGAGCGAAGCTCGAGCGCTGGCTCGCTGACCAACAGCACGTCTCCCGCCCGCCCAACGTCGGCCAGCTCGTGCGCTTGCTGAACGAGCTGGCGGGGGATCTCTCCACGCAGCAGACGGCCATGCTCGCCGGCGACATCGCGGGGCTACTCGCGACGGCGTACGATGCGCGCCGGTTGTCCCCGCCTCGGTGGGTCCAGGACCTGCTGCGCCATTACCGGGTCCGCCGGGGCAAAACCGCCAGCGAAGTCGCCTGAAGGGGCCGGCGGGCCTTGCGGCCCGGATGCTGCCGGGATAGTCTCTTTGTGCAGTATGTGCAGTTGCCCCTTCGCGGCGGTGAAGGCCCCATGGTTGGAGCCGGTTGAAGCGCGCCGGCACGCGTCCCGGCGGACGTAGCCCGAAGACCCTGTCCCCCAAGGCCGTAGAAATCGTACGTCTGGTCGATGCCCTGAGCGCCAGCCATGGATCGCATGACGGCATCGGGGTGGGCCGCGGCATCGGGAGCCTGTTGCGAGACGCGTACGCGGTGCGAGGCAAAGCGATCCCTCGCTGGGTCCGGGAGCTCATGGCGTACTACGCTCGAGCGAAGCGGGCGCTCTAGTGCGCCCCGGCCGACTCGGAAGGAACGAGTCTTTGACCGTCCCGACCCTGCCTGTCCCGCTGCTGCGGGACGGCTTGGCGCGGCAGACGGCCCAGTTCTCGCTGCGACGTGTGGCGCGAGAAGTCGGCTTGAGTCCGAACGGCCTGCGCGACTTCCTGCGTGGAGCGACCCCCCGCAGCGCCAGTCGCGTTAAGCTGGAACGCTGGCTCGCCGCGCAGGGCCAGGTCTCGCGACCCCCGAACGTAGGTCAGTTCGTGCGTCTGCTGAACGAGCTGGCGGTGGACTTGTCTCCGAAACAGGCGCTCGAGCTGGGGGGAAGTCTCGCCGAGCTGCTCGTCGAGTCGTACGAAGTACGGCGGCTGTCACCACCGCGCTGGGTCCGGGACCTGGTGCGGCATTACGAGTCACGTCCGGGTAAGGCAGCGAGCGACGTGGCCTGACCCGGCTTCCGCCAGGTTGCGGTGTCCGGTATACAGCGGTATATCCCGTGTGTGGTTTGTGCGGTTCTATCTCCGTGCGGTGAAACGACGATGGCAAGCAGGCGGGCAAAACGGGCGCGGTCGACGCGCCCGGGGGCGGGTAAGCGTCCGGCGACGCTGTCGTCCCCTAAGGCCGCCGAGATCGTGAGCTTGGTGGAGGAGCTGAGCTCAGGGTTGGGCACGCGGGACGGCGTCGTCGTGGGCCGGGGACTCGCTCGGTTCCTGACAGACGCGTACGAAGCGCGCGGCCGCTCGGTCCCCGCCTGGGTGGTCCAGCTCACCGACTACTACCACGGGCGTTGAACCCCGTCGTAGCGACAACTGTTATAACGCAAGCGTCGCCTGCGCCGGCGGAAGCCGTCGCCCGTAGCGATCCGCCATCCCGTCGTTCACCGGGAACCCGAATCGCGCCTGCAGCCTCTTGATGCGGGCGGACAACGCGCGGGCATAGTCGCGCGGCACGCCGCTCCGTCCGTCGTAGGCGCGCCGATAACGCGCGGCGAGGTGGGGGAAGCGCTCGTCGAGCATCGGAAGAAAACGGTCCCGCACCGCGGCGTAGAGACGCAGCGGACCGGCGTGCGCGAACCTGGCGCCGGCCTCCCGGGCCGCCTGGAAGAGCGCTTCCAGGTGGGGTACGTCGTCCGTAATCCCCGGAAGGACCGGCGCGACGATCAAGCCGACGCGGATGCCCGAGTCGGCGAGCCGTTTGAGCGCCCGCAGCCGCACCGCCGGCATCGGCGAGCGCGCCTCGACCTGCCTGATGAGCGCCACATCCACTGTGGTGAGGGAGATGTGGACCTCGAGATCGCTGCGCTCGTGAATGCGCCGCAGCACGTCCGTGTCTCGAGCGATGAGCGGGCTCTTCGTGATGATACCGATGTTCAAGCCCTCGCAGCGCGCCAGCCGCTCGAGAATCCCGCGCGTGAGCCGGAAGCGCCGCTCGGCCGGTTGGTACGGATCGGTCGCGGTGCCGATGACGATTGGGGCGGGCGGACGGTCCGTTGGCTCGAAAGACCGAAAGTAGCGACGCAAGTCGCGTTCGAGTGCGACCAGCAACTGTTCTTTCACGAACACCCGTTTCTCGAACGCCTCCCACCCGTGCGGTCCGCGGAACTCTAGAAACTCCTCGTCAGTGAGTTTTCCCGCGTCGTGGGCGCGCTCGACCGTGTAGCGGTGCGCGTAGCGCGCGTAGCAGTACGTGCACCCGAATTCGCACCCGATGTAGGGGTTGAGCGACCAGAAATCGACGCCGGTCTGCTGCGGCGAGTTGAGGACGGACTTGGGCTCGAGCGACACGAACTTGGTGCCGCGCTGACGCTCGTCGAGAATCGGAAGGGCGGCGGGACGGTATGGCGGTACGGCGTTGAGCAGCTGCAGCTGCCGCCCTCCTGCCTGAGCGCCGTCTTTCACCCGCACTTCGCCCACCCGCATTGCACGCACACCAGGCAGCCCGATTGGTGAACCAGCCCGCCGCCACAGTCGGGGCAGGACGAAGGTTGGGATGTCGCTGACATGATTATTGGCTTCGGTATTTGTTCGGGTATCCGAAGCCAATATGCAGCCGGCCTAAAGCGCCAGCAAGTGTCGCGGATCGGCCGGTTCGGTGACTAGATGGTGGCGCTACCCCGCCGCACCATGGTGCGCCATCCGAAGTACACCGGCACGCCGATCAGCACCAGGCCGAGACCGAGGAAGCTATAGGTCCGCGTAGCGTCCTGTACCAGCAGGTCGACGGCGATGACGGCGGTCGCGATCACGTACAGTGCCGGGAGCCAAGGATAGCCCGGGGCGCGGACCGGTCGGTCGGCGGCAGGGCGTTTGGCCCGGAGGGCGAACAACCCCACCGCCGTCAGGCCGTAGAACACTAGTGCTGCGAAGATGACGAAGTTCAGAAGCTGGGTGTATGTGCCCGAGAGGCACAGGAGACTGGTCCATACCGCCTGGACCACGAGCGCGACCGCCGGCGTCTTGTATTCCGGATGCAGCACGCCGGCGGACTGGAAGAACAGGTCATCCCGCGCCATCGCGTAATAGACGCGCGCGCCGGACAGGATGAGGCCATTGTTGCAGCCGAACGTCGAGATCATGATGGCGGCGGCCATGACCTTCAATCCAGGCTCACCCAGGATGGCGTGGAGCGCGGCGGTGCCGACCCGGTCCTGGGGCGCGCTGGCGATTGCGGGTGCGGGCAGGACGTTCAGGTAGGCGACGTTCGCGAGCACGTACAGGACGGTCACGATCAGCACGCCCACGCCCATGGCGACCGGGAGGTCGCGCTGGGCGTTCTTGAGCTCGCTTCCCGCAAATCCCACGTTGTTCCACGCGTCCATCGAGAAGAGAGAACCGACCATCGCGGCGCCGATAGTCCCCAGACCGACGGCCGCGCCGCCTGTAGCCCAGAAGTTGGCGCCGAAATTGGCGGCCAATGCCTCGGCGTTGCGACCGATGGTGATGCCGAGCAGGATCAGCAAGGCGAGCGCACCGGTCTTGATCGCGGTGAGGGACGTCTGGATCAGGGCTGCCGTGCGCACGCCGCGGACGTTGATCCACGTGAGCAGGGCGACGGACAGGACGGCCAGGATGCGCTGCGGCGAAAGCCCGACCGCGATGTCGCCGATCGGTTGCGGGAAGTGCATGGTGAACCCAAAGAACACGTCGGGCGAGAGGCCGGGCCAGAAGACGCTCGTGAACCGGGCGAACGCGACCGCGACGGCCGCAATGGTACCGGTCTGGATGACCACGAACAGGGTCCAGCCGTACAGGTACCCGAACAGAGGCGAGATGGCTTCACGCAGGTACACGTACTGGCCGCCCGCGCGGGGGAACATCGCCGCCAGCTCGCCGTAGGTGAGCGCGCCCATGAGGGTGACGATCCCGGAGGCCGCCCAGACGACGAGCAGCAGGCCAGGGGCATGGACTTCGCGGAGCATCTCCGCCGAGACGATGAAGATCCCCGAGCCGATCATGGACCCGACGACCAGGGCGGTGGCGTCGAGCCGGGAGAGCGCCTTGACGAATTCAGCCTGCGGCTGTTGGGTGGTGGCCATTGGCGACGTAAGCTAGTGGCTCGCTCGAAGGGCCGCTATGTTTTCCGGCGCTAGACAACCCCAACATGCGAGGACGGCCGTGCGCCTCCTGCCCCGGGAAGAAGAGTTCTTCGACTTGTTCGTCGAGGTCGCCACGCGCAGCACGCTCGCGGCGCAGCATCTGCGCGAACTGTTCGACGCGCCTCCCGACCGCCGTATCGCGCACGTCGAGGCGATCAAGCGCCTCGAGCACGAGGCGGACCAGGTCACGCACGAGGTCGTGAACCGGCTCGACCGCACCTTCATCACGCCGCTCGATCGCGAGGACATCCACCAGCTCGCGTCCGATCTGGATGACGTGATGGACGCGATCGACGGCACCGCCCGTCGCTCCCAGATCTTCCACCTGGGTCTCGCACCGCAGGGCGTGAAGCAGCTCACCGATGTGATCCAGCGGATGGTGGGGGTGCTCGCCGAAGCCGTCGGCCGCCTCAAGAAGGGCGACGACGTCATGAAGTACTGCATTGAAGCGAAACAGCTCGAAGAGGAAGGCGACGCGATCTACCAGGAGGCCCTCGGCCGGATGTTCGAGACCGAGCGGGACGCCCTCGAGGTCATCAAGTGGAAGGAGATTTACGACAATCTCGAAACGACGCTCGACCAGGGCGAGGACGTGGCCAACGTGCTCGAGTCCATCACCATCAAGCACGCCTGATGGCCGATTCCGCCTGGTTCGTCCTCGCGATCGTCCTGGTCGCGCTCGCGTTCGACTTCGTCAACGGGTTCCACGACGCGGCGAACTCCATTGCCACGGTCGTCTCGACCCGGGTCCTGTCGCCGTCCGCGGCGGTTGTCTGGGCGGCGACGTTCAACTTCATCGCGGTCTTCGTGTTCGGCACAGCGGTAGCCAAGACGATGGGGAAGGGACTCGTCGATCTCGCCATCGTGGACGCGACCGTGATCCTCGCGGGACTCGTGGGGGCGATCGTGTGGGACCTCATCACCTGGTGGCTCGGACTTCCCACCTCGTCATCCCACGCGCTCATCGGAGGCTATGGCGGGGCCGCCGTGGCGAAGGCGGGCGTCGCGGCTCTGCTATTCCCCGGAAAGTGGATCGCTACTCTGGTCTTCATCGTCGTCGCACCAGTGATGGGTCTGACGCTCGCGCTGGCGCTCACGGTCGCGCTGTCGTGGGCGCTGCGCCGCTCCTTGCCGCGCAAGGTGGATCGCGTGTTCCGCGTGCTGCAGTTGGGTTCGGCGGCCGCATATTCCCTGGGGCACGGCTCCAACGACGCGCAGAAGACGATGGGGATCATCGTCGGGTTGCTGGTCGCCGAGCAGCGCGTCCTCAGCGACTTTCCGGTGCCAGCGCTGCATCTGACGGACGCGGGCGTCGTGCCAGCGTGGGTCATCGTCGCCTGCGGCGCGGCCATGGGGCTCGGCACCATGTCCGGCGGCTGGCGCATCGTCAAGACGATGGGACAGCGGCTCACCAAGCTCACGCCGTTCGGCGGCTTCTGCGCCGAAACGAGCGGCGCCATCACGCTGTTCATCGCCTCGCATTTCGGCATTCCGGTCAGCACCACCCACACGATCACCGGCGCGATTTCCGGCGTGGGCGCCGCGCATCGCCTCTCTGCGGTGCGGTGGGGAGTAGCGGGACGCATCGTGTGGGCGTGGGTTCTCACGATCCCGGCGGCGGCGGGGATCGCGGGGGTCGCCTACCTCATCCTGCGGGCGGTGGTGTAAGTCAGAGTCCCAGCACTTCGACGACCGCCTGCGCGATCGCAGCGTCCTGCACGCCCACGCCCGTGAGGTCCGCCACGGTAATCTCAGTCGCGTTCTCCCGTCCGGGGAGCCGGCCGGCGGCCAGGTCGCCGAGCTCGGCGTAGACCTTGTCGCGGGTCACCAGTCCGGCCGCGATGGCGTGGTGCAGGTTGCCGTAGCGCTCCGTCTGGAATACGCGGTCCGCCACCAGCTTGTCCGCCCGCGCGAGCAACGCCGGCTCGAGCTCGATCTTCTCCGGGCTGCCGGTCCCCACAGACGTGATGTGCGTACCGGGCCCCACCCACGAGGCCATCACCAGCGGCGTCGTGCTGGCCGTCGCCGTGACGATCACCCGGTGGTCGCGCACGGCGGACTCGAGCGCCGGGGCGATGCGCGTCTCGACCGCTTGACCGAGCTCTTTCGCGAGCCCTTCGGCGCGCTCGCGGGCGCGATTCCACAGGGTGAGCCGCGCGAGTGGCATCTGCGCGAGCATGGCGCGCGCCGTCAACCGGGCGAGCGCGCCCGCGCCCACGAGCAACGCCTCGTGCGTGTCCTTGGGTGCCAGATACTTGAGGGTCAGGGCCACCGCGGCCGCCGTGCGGAAGTCGGTGAGGTAGCCGTGCTCCTCGAGCAGCACGGCGGGGACGCCGGTGTCCGCGTCGAGCAGCAGAAACATGCCGTCGCCCGAGGGCAGGCCGCGGGCGCGGTTGCGGTAGAACCCCGTCGCCACCTTGAGGACGATGTGCCGCCCGCCCGCGAGGTGCGCGCCCTTCACGTGCACTTCGGCCTGCTGCTCGCGCAGCTCCAGCACCATCGGGTCGGGGAGCGCGGCCTCGCCCCGCCCCAGCGCGCGGAAGCCGCGCTCGACGGCCGCGATCGCCACACTGAAGGGGACCTTGTCCCGGAACGCTTCGAGCGGGACGACCCGCATCTCAGTCGGCGAACACGCGCTTCAGACCGCGCTCGGTCTCGGCGAGGGCTTTCTGAAAGTGGCGCAGCTCCTCCCCGAAGCCGAACCGGATGTGGTTCGGCAACCCGAAGTGGTCGCCCGGGACGAGCAGCACGCTGTGATCGGCCCGCATCTTCTCCACCAGGTCGAGGGCGCTGATCGCCTGGCGGTAGCGCACGAGACAAATCGCCCCAGCCTGTGGGGGGTGCCAGCTGAACGTGTCGCCGAACCGCTTCAACCACTGCTCGATCACCGGGTAGTTCGAGCGGAGGATCCCGCGCGTGCGCGCGAGCACCTGCTCCCGCACTCGCGGCTCGAGCGCCACGGCAGCCAGGTGGTCGCTCGCGCCCGCCGGTCCGATCGTGGTGTAGTCGTGCCGCGCCCAGGCTTCGTTCGAGAACCCGGGCGGCGCGACCACCCAGCCGATCCGCAAGCCCGGCAGCCCGTACGCCTTCGAGAGACCGTTCACGACGATCACGCGCTCGTAGCTGCCCCAGAACGACGGCGTCGTCGCGCCGTCCCGCTCCGCTCCCTGGTAGACCTCGTCCGCGAGCAGCCACGCGCCGACCTCCGCCGCGCGACTCACGATGGCCTGTCGCATCTCCGTCGACAGCACGTGTCCCGTCGGATTATGCGGATTGGTGACCACCACCAGCTTCGTGCCCGGTGCGATGGCGCTCCGCACCTCGTCGGGAGAGGGCTCCCACGCCGCCTCGGCGCGCAGCGTGAAACCGCGCACCAGGGCGCCGAAGTTCTGGGCGAGCCCCCAGGTCTGGAGGTAGTTCGGCAGCATGACGGCGACCTTGTCGCCGGGCTCGACCAGCCGCCAGCACACCACGAAGTTCGCCTCGGCGCTGCCGGTCGTGACCAGGATCTGCTCCGGCGCGACCCCGTCGTACAGCGCCGCGATACGACCGCGAAGCAGGTCGGTCCCGTTCGACTGGCTGTAGCCGAGTCGCACGTCGAGCAGCGGCGCCGGGGACGCGCCCGCCAGCTCGAGCAACTCGTGGATCGAGAGCGGGTGCACGCCCGACTCGGACAAGTTGTAGCGCACCCGGTTCTCCCAGGTGCTCTGCCAGCGTTCCAGCTCGAATGGGACAAAACGCAAGGTGTCCGTCCTTCCGTCGGGGTCGTCGTGTTTTACAATAACGCGGAAATCAATCCACTGCGGCGAGGGCTGCCGGCGTTTCCAGCCAGTAATCCGGCGCGAGGTCCTCGAGGTGTGAGCGGTCGAACGGTCCCCACAGGACGGCCGCGGTCTTCACGCCCGCGGCGCGGCCGCACTCGACATCGTGCCGCGAGTCGCCCACGAACACGGCGCCCGTGGCCGGTGCGCCGAGCCGCTCGAGCGCCGTGAGCACCGGCTCGGGGTGCGGTTTGGGATGCGTGACTTCGTCCGCGCCCACGATCACGCTAAATGCGTCCTCGAGCCCGGCGACGCGGAGCCCGCGCACGGCGCCGCTCCGCATCTTGCTGGTGACGAGGCCGAGAGTCTTGCCACGATCCCGCAGCGCCCGCACCGCCTCCACAACGCCGTCATACGGACGCACCATCTCATCGTGGTGGGCGAGGTTGTAGGCGCGGTACGTCGTCACCATGGCCTCGATCTCGGCGGGGTCGTCGGTGAACTGCCGGAACTGTACCCACAGCGGGGTGCCCAGCCCCTGCATCCAGACGTCGTCCGACGGCTCCTGCCCGCGGTGCAAGCGCATCGTGTGCCGGTACGAGCGGAGGATGAGCTCGATGGAGTCGATGAGCGTGCCGTCGAGATCGAAGAGGAACGTTGAGAGATGCACGCCGGAAGGTAACTTTGACGGTCGCAAACGCCATGCACAATTTCGAAACCGTCCTCACGCTGCTCGTCGGCGTCACCCTGCTGGCGCTGATGGCGCGTCGCTTCCAGCTCCCCACCCCCGCGCTGCTCGTTGTGGGCGGCCTCCTGGTCGCCGTGGTCCCTGGGCTCCCCACGGTGCAGTTCGACCCGCAGCTCGTGTTCCTGATATTCGTCCCGCCGCTTCTCTATAGGGCCTCGTTGCTGGCCTCCTATCGCGACGTGCGGGCCAACTTTCGACCGATCCTGTCCCTCGGTGTGGGACACGTGGTGTTCGCGACGATCGTGATTGCCTGGGTTGCGCGCAACGCGATTCCTGGCCTGCCGTGGGCGTCAGCGTTCGCGCTCGGTGCCGTCGTCTCGCCGCCTGACGTCGCGGCCGCGACCGCGTTTCTGCGGCGGCTACCGATGCCGCGACGTGTCGTGACCATCCTCGAGGGCGAGAGCATGATCAACGACGCGGCCGCGATCGTCGCGTACCGCGTGGCGGTCGCGGCCGCGGTGACCGGCGCGTTCTCCCTCATGGGCGCGGCCGGGCGGTTCGTGGTGGTGGGCACGGGCGGCGTATTGGTCGGCCTGGCCGTGGGATGGCTCCTGGCTGCGGTTCGCCGCCGCATTCATGATCCCGAGGTCGAGAACACCATTTCGCTGCTCTCAGGCTACGCGGCCTATCTCCCTGCCGAACACCTCGGCGTGTCCGGGATCCTGGCCGTCGTCGCCATGGGGATCTATCTGGGGCGCGTGGGGCCCCGGTTCGTGGCGGCGGACACGCGGGTCCAGAACGCCGGCATGTGGGACGTGGTGGTGTTCGTGCTCGAGGGGCTCATTTTCATCCTCACGGGTCTCGCGCTGCGGCCCATCGTGGAGGGCCTGACCGGCGCAGCCGCGCTCGAGCTCGCACGCGCCGCAGTCCTCGTGAGCCTGGCCGTGGTCATCGCGCGGCTGTTGTGGGTTTACTTCGCCGGGAATTTTCGCTGGCTGTTGGGCCCCCGGCTGCGCCCACGCGAGCCGCGGCCGCGCTGGCAGGTGTTGACGGTGGTGGGCTGGGCCGGCCTACGGGGTGGCGACACCCTCATTCTCGCTGCCGCAATCCCCACCGTGACGGCAGCCGGCATACCCTTCCCCGGCCGCGACGCCATCATCGCTCTCTCGTACGGCGTCATTCTTGTCACGCTGCTCGGGCAAGGGTTCACGCTCGCGCCGCTGATGCGGAGGCTGGGTGTGCGCGAAACGGGTGAGGAGGAGGAGCGCGAAGAGATCGCCGCCAGGCTCCGCGCCTCGGAGGCGGCGCTGGCCCGGCTCGAGGAGCTCGCGTCAGAGCCGTGGATGCATCAGGGCGCACTGTCGCACACCCGCGATCGCTATCGCCTCCGCACGCGCCACTTGCGCGGCCACGCGGACGGCGTGCTCGAGACCCCGATCGAGGCCAAATCCATCGCGCACCTGCGGCTCGCACGCGAGCTGCTCGCCGCGGAGCGGCAGGAGCTGCTCCGCATGCGCGACAACGGCGCGATCTCCGACGCCGTGATGCGACGCGTTCAGCAGGAGCTCGACTACGAAGAGCTCCTGCTCCATCACGAGTGAACGGTCACCCGAGCACCAGCGCCGCCATCAGCTCGACCTGCAGTGGCTCTGCGCCGGCCCCGATCGGCGGCAGGCGATCGTGCCAGGCCAGCACCTCGCGCACCGACAGCGGCGCGCGGCGAGCCAGCAGATCTTCGAGGCGTAGCTCCTCTCCCGCCGTCATGCCGATCGCGAGTCGCGACACCAGGCCATCGAGGCGTGCGAGGTCGCTTTGGCGTCGCTCAGTGGCGGCACGGCGTGCCGCGGCCAGCACCCACGGGATGAGCCGACGACTGAGGCGGTCCCGGTGGGCCCCACGCCAGCGCGCGTCCTCGAGCGCGGCGAGTCGGCTGCGGAGGAGCGGCGCCGCCCGTCGGATCGCCCGCTCCAGCGCCGCGCGGTCGAACGGAACGGGCGCCGCCGCGGCCGCCTGCTCGAGCAGTCGCGTGGCGCGGGCGGGATCGGCCCGAGCGCCCGCGTCGGTGACGACCACCCCCTCCACCTGACGCCCCAACCGCACCACGAGCACGACGGCACGCTCCGCCCCCGCGACCGCCGCGCAGGTCCCGGGCGCTGCGGGCGGCCCCGCGCAGGCCGCGAGTCCCTGCAGCCGATCGCACCAATCGAACCCGCGGGGGCCGGCCCCGGCCCGGGATTGCATGCGGCACTTCGTGACCAGCCGGCGCTCCATGGCCAGGGCATCGGCGAGCGACGGCGGCGGGAGAAAGGTCACGGTCTCGATGCGCTCATGGGGCGAGCCCGCGCGATCGATCCGGCCCACGCGCTGCGCAAGCCGGGCGGGACTCCAGGGCAGATCGTAGTGGATCACGCGGACGGCATCCTGGAGATTCAACCCCTCGCTCAAGATATCGGTTGCGATCAGGACGTCCGTTTCGAGCGCCAAGCGGGGAAGGGGAGCACCCCGCGCTCGCGGCGCGAATGCGCGGAGCACGTCCTCCCGCCCGGTGGGCTCCTTCCCGAACCAGCCCCGCTCTCCCGTCACCGCCGCGAGGCGGTGGCCTCGGAGCCGGCGCATCAGGTAATGCACCGTGGCCCGCGGTTGGACGAAGACGATCGTCTTTCCCACGCGCGCCTCGAGCAGGCGAGCGAGCGCGTCCGCCTTGGGATCAGCCAGTGACGCGGCAAACGCGCGCAGCCGCTGCACCAGGGCTCGGTCCTGCTCGGTCGCGGCACCGGATCCGGGCGGAAGGACCAAAGGGAAGAGCGCGAGCTGCAGGTCGTCGGATCCGGCGGGAAACAGCCGCCTGAACTCTCGGCGCCCGAGCGCCCTCCCCTGCGCCGCGGCTGCGATGTCCAGCTCGAGGAACGCGTCGTACCGGGCGAGGCTGGTGCGAAACGCGGGCAGGCTCGAGGCGAGCTGCGACAGGAGGATCACGCGAAACAGGCCCGCCGCCTCGCCCCCCGCCTCGAGCTGGGCGACTCCGGTCACGAGCTCCTGCAGTTGTACATCGGGCGCCGTACCGACGCGTATCGCCACGCCGGCCGCGCGTTCGGGGAAGGGGAGCGCGCCCGGCCCGGTGTCGTACCCTGCCTGCACGCGCTCGCGCGAGCGCGACACGCTCAGCCGGGCCGCGGCGGCGGTCACGGCATGCGGATCGGCGTCGCCCCGGGCCGCGCGGCACAGCGAGGGCACGCCCAGCGCCGTGAGGTCGTGGTCCCGCAGGAAGAGGCGGAACAGATGAAACAGATCGCCGATCCGGTTGTGCACCGGCGTGGCAGTAACGAGGAGCACGCGCGCGCCGACCACGAGCTTGGCGAGCGCGCGGTAGCGGTTGGTGAGGGAGTTTCGAAAGCGGTGGGCTTCGTCGACGACGAAAAGGCGGCAAGGGGCGGTAGAGGGCGGTAAAGGGCGGCAGCGGTTCAGGCTCAGCGACTCATGCGTGATGATCGGGGCGCCGCTTCCGTACCGCTCCAACAGACCACGCCACTGGTCCACCAGCACCGCCGGCACGACCAGCGCGAACGGCTCGCTGAGCGCGAGGGCGACGGCGAGCGAGACGTACGACTTGCCGAGGCCGACAGCGTCCGCGAGCAGCGCGCCCCCGTGGCGCCCGAGGATGCCGATGAGCCGCTCGGCGGCGGGGACCTGGTGTGGGGCGAGCCATGCCGGCCATGGCGTCTTGCCTTCGAGCGCGAGCGGCGTGAGGTCGAGCAGCGCGCGCGCCCCGAACGCCGCGACCGCCGGCGCCGGGCCGATCGCCCCCGGCGTGAGGAGACACGCGAGCGGCTCGGGGAGCGGCGCGAGGTGCTCAGAGAGGATCCGCGGCGGATGCGTCCAGTGCACGGCGGTCCGCGGCCTCGAGCTCGTACATGTCGGCAATGGCGTCGTCGTCGGACACGTTCGCCCGTCCCTGGTCCACGAGGGCGCGCCATTGCGTCGGGTTGGCGGGCGGGAGTGGCAGTGCCCGCACGACGCCCGCGTTGAAGCGGCGGAAGCCGCCGCGGGCGGGATCGGCGGAGAGCCGGGCGAGGGCGGTGAGCCAACGAGAGTTGAAGAGCGCCGCCAGCGCGTACGCGTCGTCCACGGCACGGGTGGCGATGCCGTAGACGGTGTTCAGCGGAACCACGCCGACGTCGGGCACCACGGCCGCGAGTCGCCGCGCGAGGTCCGGCCAGATCACGCGGCACGGGGCGTCGGCGAGCGCGATACGGAACAGCTGCCAGGCCGGACCGCCGCGGTAATCGCTGCGACGGCATAGGCGCTCGATATGTGGGTCGAGGGCGCGCGCCAGCTCCGCCGGAAGGCGAGCCAGCGGTCGGCCGTCGGGTCCGTGGGTCCACAGTAGGTACGCCCGCGGCGTCGCACGCCACGGCTCCAGGTCCCGGCCCCGGACGACGGGGCGGGTCACCGGTCCCGGTCGCGCCACCAGGAACACATCGTCCGCACCGGTCTTCACACCGAGCTGCGGGTTCCAGCGATCGCCCACCGTGGGACAGACCGCTCGCAGGTGACGGGCGATCCGAGTGGCCCCACCTGCAAGGATCCAGGGGCCGTCGGTTGCGAGGGCGCGCTGCGCGATCGTCGGGGCTCCGGTCTTGGGGCCGAGGGCCGTGGCCACCCGCTCGCGGCCGGTCGGCTCGAGCCGCGCAGCTACGAGCGCCATGGGATAGATGGCGGCCTCCCCCCCGAACGCGCTCCCCTGGGCGACCGGAGCCACCCGTTCGAGGCGGGTGCTTGTGGCGAGCCGCCGCCGCAGCGGCTCCGCGTACCCACTGGACGCGAGCTTTGCGGGAACGAGGAGCGCCACCGCACCACCGGGAGCGGCGAGTTCGAGGGCGCGTTCCACGAACGCGACCGCGAGGTCGGGTAGATGCGTAAATCCGGGCCCACCCGCCGGCCGCCACGTGGCATAGCGGGTGGCCAGCGTCTCCCGCACTTGTGTGGGCACCCGCTCGCCGCGCACCCAGGGCGGGTTCCCGGCAACCAGATCGAACCCGCCGCGCGCCAGGATGTCGGCGAAGTGCGATTCGAACGCGAAGAACGGGGCACCGCCCTCGCGGGAGAGACGGCGCGCGGCCATCCGGAGCTCGCGGCGACTGGCGCGCACCCGCCGGAGCAGAGCGCGCTCGTCCGGCCGGAGCCCCCGCCGCCGTCCGAATAGATCGCGATCCTTGCCCGCGGCGACCAGCTCGGCGGCGCGTCGCTCGAGCGCCGCGACCGCTGCCGCGAACAAGCGCCGTGCGAGCGCCCCCTCGGCCCCGGCGAGCTCACCCAGCGCCTGCTGCTTGGCCGGTCCAGCGAGGCTGAAGAGCGCGCCCCGGGCGCTCGTGAGCCGCTCGACCTCCCGGGACGGAGCGATGGTTGCGGTGGCACCGCCGAGCGCGCGGGCCAGCGTGAGTGGGTCGATCAAGGCATCTCCCTGGCGCACGTGCCCGTCCAGGTTCGGCAGGGGGGCGATCCGGGCAAGGTCGGCTTCGTCCTGGTCCGCCACGAGGGCGAGCCACAGACGCAGCTCCGCGAGTCGAACGGCGGTGAGTTTCAGATCCACGCCGAAGAGTGAGTGCGCCACCACGTCGCGGCGGACCGTGGCGGTGGGTCGTTCGCCCGCGGCGCAACGCAGCTGCGTGAGCTCCTCCAGTGCGCCGAGCAGAAACGCCCCCGAGCCGACGGCCGGGTCGAGCACGGCGACGCGGCGGAGATCGGGCCGCGCATCGGGCGGGTCGCCGTGGTGCAGCCAGCGCTCCGCGGCCATTGGGGCGAGACCGAAGCGGTGGACGAGGATCGCGGCCAGACCGGCGCGCACGATCTCGCGCACCAGGGATGCAGGCGTGTAGTAGCTGCCGCTCGCGCGTCGCTCGGCGGGGTCCATCACGCCCTCGAACACGCGGCCCAGCATGTCGGGCGCGACGCACTGGCCGACATCGTCCGCCTCGCGCGCCGAGAAATGGAATCGCTCGAACAGCCCGTCGAACGCGTCGCGCCAGTCGGCGTTGCTCCAGCGGACCGGGCCCTCGCGCCGCTCGAGCGCGGTGGGCTCGAACAGCCCGCCGTTCAGAAACGGCAGGCGGCCCAGTGCGCGAGCCGCGCCGGAGCGCCCGGACGCCGGCCGATTCAGGGCGCCGAAGCACAGCGGATCGAACACTTGGCGGTGAAAGTGGCGCCGGCCGGCGACGCTCTCATCGAAACGGTGGATCAGAAAGCGCCGGTCGCCGTCCAGCCAGCCCTTCGCCTGCACGAAGTAGAGGAACAGCACCCGGGTGAGCGCGGTGAGCGCGAGGGTGTGGCGCTCGGACCGGCTGCGGGGCGCCGCCAGGCGGTCGGTCAGCCGCTCCAGCGTGGCCCGGAACACCCGGAAGAACCGCGGGGTGACGCCTTCGCTCGCGAGCGCTTCGCCGATCCGCAGGCTGAGCGCGAGCGACGTTTCTCCCGCGAGGGGGCTGAAGCGCTCCAGCGTGGCGAGCGAGCCGCCGGGCGGTTGCTCCAGGGGAATGGTGGCGAGGCGGACCGCACGGCCTCCGCCGCTTTCCCCACGCGCGGTCGCGCGCCAACCCGCGCACACGAGACGCCGCGGGCCCGTGCCGAGCGCGCATGCGAGGCCGCGCTCGGCTTGCGCGGCCAGGCGCCGCGCCGCCGCGCGGACCGCCCGCTCCGGGTCGCGTGCCTCGATCGCGAACACGCGGAACGCATCGTGTCGCGCCACCAGGGCCGCGCGGATCACGCCCGCCCCTTCGGCCTGGGCCGGACCGAGCCAGGGTCCGGGTGGCACGGGCTCCCACGCCGCGTGAAACCCGAGCGCCCCAAAGAGGTGGCGAAGATCGTCGATCTGCTCGGTGCGGGCGAGAAGTTCCCGCAGCACCACGGGACCCCTGGTTCGGAGGGGGCTACGCTACGTCACAGGCGTCCTTGATTCGGTACCACGGAATTGCGACGGCGATCAAAACCACGCGAGCAAGAAGGCCGGGGATGAGGCCCGTGAGAGGCCGGGGAAGGGTAAGGCAATGACAGGATGTCGCTCGCATGGAACCGGTGACGGCGCGGCATCTCGGGCGCGTACGGTGGGATGATGCGGAGGCTGGAATCGCTCGAAGCTTGGAGGGCCGCCCGGAAACTGGCTGTGCTCGCCTATCGACTCACGCTTGAACCCCCACTGAGTCGCCATTTCTCATTGGCGGACCAGATACGCCGAGCGGCTCCGTCAGTGCCAGCCAATGTGGCGGAGGGCTATGGATTGGCCACCAAGCCGCAGTTCGTTCGGTGCCTCCGCATTGCGCTAGGCTCCGCAATGGAGCTTCGGACGCACCTCGAGATCGTTCAGGAGCTCGAACTGTTTGCGAAGCCCGAGCCCGTAGCGGACGCGCTGCAGCGGTGTGAGCGCTTGATTGGACTCCTCATCGGTTTGATCCGAAGTCTCGTGGCGCGTCCCTAGCCACCCTTCCCCGGCATCTGCCGGGCCTCTCACGGGCCTTTAACTGGCCTTTCTCAACCTGATGCTCCCATTCACCGTCTCGAGCGCCAGGCGTCGCCCCCCGCTCCCGATCGTGCCGCGCAGGCTGCGGGGGCCAAGCCGTCCCGTGACCATGAGGGGGAAATCGGTCTGGATGTCCCCGTTGACTGTCTTGGCGCGGACCTCGGTGGACAGCCCGGCCGGGAGGTCGAGCGTGATCCCGCCGTTGACGGTGCGGAACTCGAGGGCATCGCTCCACGTGGCGCGGCCGAGCGAGGCCACGATCTCGCCGTTGACCGTTTGCGCCTCGGCATAACCGGTCGTCGAAATCCGGATGCTGCCGTTCACCGTGGTCGCTTCAACGTCGCTCGACCCAACGGCCGCCTCGACCTCGCCGTTCACCGTCTTCCCGCGGAACCGCACACCCGCCGGCACGCGGACGGTAAAGTCGACGGTCACGTCGTTGTCCCGCACGTTCATGTGACCGTCATCGCCTGCTTCACACGTATTCTCACGGCGGCCGTCGCTCGGGTACACGGCGCAGATCGTAACCCCGTCCTCGTGCTGCACGACCTCGATCTTCACCTCGTCGGGGTCGCTCCTGCGCGCGTGCTTCACGGCGCTCACCTCCACGTCCCCCGAGCCGGCGTCCGCGCGGACATCGCCGTTCACGCCCTTGATCTCGATCGCCTTGCCTGGGGCGACTTTGCCCTTCCAATGGAACTCGCCCTGGGCGCCCGCCGCGCGGGGCACCAGTGCCAGGGTGGCAACGGCGGGGAGCAGCGCGAGCATGGAGATGCGCATGGTCATTCCTCCTGGTGGTCTTCGTCGTGCTTGTCTTTTTCATCGTGCTTGTTCTTGAGGAGCTGCCCCGGGCGGCAGATCTTGATGTCGCCGCCGAACGACTCGAGTTCGAGCCGGGCGCTCCCCGAGCCGAGCGTGAAGTTGAAACGGTGTTTGGTCTTTCCGGTCAGCTGAATGGGGAAGCACGCGTTGAACTCGCCGTTGAACGTCGAGACGGATACCGAGACGTTGGCCTTCTCGGGGACCGACACCCGCAGATCGCCGTCATGCGTCCCAAAGCGATACCGCCCGCCGTCCTTGATCGTGCCGTCGTAGGTGATGGTGCCGTTTACGGTGTTGGCTTCGGCATTGGCCGACTCGATCTGAATGAGTGCGATGTCGCCATTCACGGTTTCCGCGGTGAGGTCGCCCGAAACGTCAGTTGCCCGGATCTCTTCGTTGACGCTGCTCAGGTCGATACGACCGCGCGCCTTCTCGAGTGTCACCGCTCCCATGACGGACTTGAGCGACACGTTGCCCGCCCCCCCCAGCACCGTGATCTCGCCCTGCACCGTCTCCGCGGTGATCTCGTTCTGGGCGCCGTCCACCTTGATGTCGGTATAGACCCCGGAGAGGTTCAGGGGCATCCAGGCCGGCACGGTGACGGCGTAGTCGATCTGCGACGGCCCGCGCCGTCCCCCCTCGGTCTTCACGCGGACGACCTGATCGGACGCATCGACGGTGATCCGGTCCCGGCTCGAGTGCTCTGCCACGACCCGCACGGCGTTGCGGCTCCACGTCTTGACGGCGATCTCTCCCCCGAAGTTGTTGATCTCGAGGCGGGCGCCGGCCCGCACCGGCACCGTCGTGTCGGTCTGCTGCGCGAGTGCGAGCGCCGCGAGCGTCGCCAGGGTCGTCAGCATGCTGGTCTATCCTCCTCCTAGCTCCGCGCGCCGGCGAGTGTCGCCGCTTGACGCAGCAGCTCCAGTTTCCGCCGCATCTCTTGGGCGAGATGCAGGTTCAGATATGAATTCGCGGGGTCGGCCGCGAGCGCGCTCTGCGCGCCGCGGATGGCCCGGTCGATGATTCTCAGATTCCGCTCGATCACACGCACGGTGGCCGTGTCGAGCCGACCGCGTCCCCGTTCGAGGGCGCGCTCGAGATCGGCCACCTGGGCGGCGTAGCGCGGATCGCCCGGGTACCCGGACGCGTTGAGAAACATGGGGGTGCGTTCGGAGGCTTGGACGGGCGGGGTCGGCCCCGTCCCGCGTCGCCCGATCAGCCAGGCCGCGCCACCCGACAGCAGCGCGAGCACCACCGACGCGGCGGCGAGCTGCGGCACGGTGAAAGCAAAACGGCGCGCCGGCGGCCGCACCGTTGATCGCGAGGCCAGCCCGATCCGCGTCGCGATGGCCGGCCAGAGATCCACGGTGGGCGGCCGGTCGTCGAGCGCACGCGCGTTGGTCACCACGCGTCGCAGCTCATCGAGCGTCGTGCGGCACGCGTCGCACGAGGCGACGTGCGCCTCGAGCGTCGTCCGCTCGGGGCCCGAGAGCTCGCCGTCGAGATACTCCGAGAGTCGATCAGTCCACTGGTCTTTCATCGTTCCGGCTCCTTCAGCGCTCGAGATGCTTGCGGAGCGCCATACGGGCATGATGCAACTGCGATTTCGACGTGCCGGCCACGATCCCCAGCATGTCGGCGATCTCCTCGTGCCGGTACCCCTCGATATCGTGCAGCACGAACACCTGCCGCGCGCCGTCGGGCAGCCGCCCGATGGCCTCCTCGAAGTCCATCGACAACTCCGGCGCCGCCGGGCGCCCGGCCACCCCGTCGAGGATGTCGGCCGAGTCGTGATAGCGGCCGCGCTCTGTGCTGAGGGTGGTGCGCCGGGCGAGGATGACGTTTACCGCCAGGCGGTGCAGCCACGTCCCGAACGCCGCTTCGCCCCGGAACGTCGGGAGCTTGGTCCAGGCACGGACGAATACGTCCTGCGCGATGTCGTCGGCCGAGTCCGGGCCGATCATCCGCCGCACCAGGCTGTGCACCCGCGCCACGTGGGTCCGGTACAGGCGCTCGAAGGCGCGGCCGTCACCGGAAGCGGCGAGCGCCGCGTCGGCCGTTTCCGCGTCCCCCAACGCCCGCTGGTCCGGATCTCTGCGCAGTGTCGCCACCCCGGGGATGGTCAATACCATGTACCGACTTGGATGGGAAACACACCTAAAAGGTTGTAGGACTTCGGGAAAGGCAACGGCTAGACGCCTGTTCGATTCCCTGAGCCCTGACTCCTGCTTCCTTTTTAGAGAATAGACTAGATTGCGAGCCGCCATGAGCCCCCCGCCCAACCTGCTCGCCCTAGCCGGCCTCGGCCTGCTGCTGGGTTTCCGTCACGCGTTCGAGCCCGATCACCTCGCCGCGGTCTCGACGCTCGCGACTCGCCAGGGCCGATTGCTCGATGCCTGTCGCCTGGGTCTCGCGTGGGCGCTGGGCCACACCGCGAGCGTCGGCGTGGTGGTGGGCGCGATCGTGCTGTTCGGGCTGCGCCTCCCGGATCGGCTCTGGCCCGCCGCGGACCTCCTGGTCGCGCTGCTGCTGATCGGGCTCGGCGGCTCCGTGATCCTGCGCTACGCGCGGGGACGGTGGCATCTGCACGTGCATTCACATGCCGGAGCGCCCCACCTTCATCTCCATAGTCACGCCCAGGGGACACTGCACGAGCATGCGCACCCGCAGGGCGACGCCCGTCGCTCGCTGGGGTTCGGCCTGCTGCACGGGCTCGCGGGGAGCGCCGCGATCCTGGTGCTGCTCGTCGCCGCGGCCCCCACACGCGCGGCCCAGCTCGCCTACTTCCTGTCGTTTGCGGCGGGAACGATGATCGGGATGCTCGCGGTGTCGGTCTCGCTCGCGAGCGTGGTGCGGCTCGCCTCCACGCGGCGCGCGCGCTGGGCGAGCGTGCTCCACGTGGGCAGCGCGCTGGCGAGCGTCGCGGTGGGGCTGGTCTTGGCCGGCCGGGTCGCCGGGGAGTTCTAGCGACCGTCCATGCGCCTGCGGCTCGGTTGGCTCACTCCGCTCCTGCTCCTCGGCTGCCTCGATGCCTTCGCTCCGGCCGGCGCCGTGCCGTTCACGCCGCCCGCGGTCTACCGGGCCTGGTGGACGGAGATCGAAAGTTGCGCCGGGCTCTCGGGTGACTTCGACCGGGTGGAGTGGTACGAGGTGCCGGGCTCGAGCTACTCCTGTCCCGCCTACGAGGGCCGGTGCGACGGTTGGTGGCGCTCGCCGCACACGATCTATATGGCGCAGGGCCTGGTGTACAATCGTCGACTCGCCGAGCACGAGATGCTGCACGACCTGTTGCAACGGGGGGGCCACCCACCGGTGTTTCAGGCGTGCGGCGTGTAGGTCCTGCCTCTCCATTGGACCCTCCCGCCCCGCCACGCCGACCGGATCATGATGTACGCCACCATGACGGCCCCGAGCGGATATAGCAGCGCGTAACTCACCGGCACCTCCTCCGCCCGATACACGACGATCCAAATCAGCAGCGACACGAGCGTCGTCACCGCGGCCCACGTCGAGCCGTACACCGCCCAGAAGAGCGGCGGGAGCACCCAGCACAACGCCGGCAGCCACATCAAGTAGGGCGCGGCGCGCCGTACGAGCGGCAGCGGCGGAAACATCAGCGGCACGCCCAACGCCAGGTTCTTGGTCCATCCCTCGACGATGTCCGCGAGGCTCGAGTACATCCTGACGCTCATGAACTGCGCAGCGTGTGTCAGGAAGATGTCGAGATGATGTCGCACGTAGGCCTGGGCCAATGCCACGTCCTCGGCCACGCTGCCTTTCACCGACTGGTGCGTGCCGACCGCGTCGTAGGCCCGGCGGGTCGTGAGGATGTACGCGCCGCTCGCGATCGCGTCCCAGGTGACCCGCGTTCGGTTCACGCGCCGCAGCTCGCCCACGCGCGACGCGAGCGCGACGAGCACGTGCGGCTGCACCAATCGCTCCCAAAACGTCACCATCTCCTGGCGCGCCACGACGCTCACGAGATCCGCCCGCTCGGCAGTCAGGACCGAGACGGTGCGGGGAAGCAGCTCGGGGTGATGCCACGTGTCGGCATCCGTGAACAGGAGCAAGTCGCCCTGCGCCACGCGATAGCCCTGGGCGATCGCCCACGCCTTCCCAAACCATCCCTCCGGCAGCTCCTCGCCCCGCACCAGGCGCAACCGATCGGCCGCCTCGCCGGAGCGCGTGAGGCGCTCGACGATCTCCGCGGTGGCGTCGCTCGAGCGGTCGTCCACCACGATCACCTCGACGGGCCGATACTCGGTCGCGAGGATCGACCGAACGCAGCGCTCGATGTTCATCGCCTCGTTCCGGGCAGGGACGATCACCGATGCGAGCGAGCCGGTGCGCTGCGGGGGATAGTCTGCGAGACGGGGGCGACGCGACCCGTAGCGATAGACGAGCAGGGCGAGGAACGCGGCGTATCCGGCGGGAATCCACCAGATCACTCGGGCGCCTCTTCCTCCACGGCGGCCACGACGGTGGCCGCGGTGAGCGTCCCGAAAACATTGGTCATGGTGCGGAACATGTCGGGAATGCGATCGAGGCCGAGCAGCAGCTGTAGCCCGGTGAGGGGGAGCCCTGTCGCCGTGAACGCCGGCACCAGGCTCACGATGCTGGCCGAGGGAACGCTCGCGACGGTGAGCGAGGCGAGAAACACGGCGACGCCCGCCTGGAACGTGCCCCCGAGCCCGAGCGGGACGCCGTAGAGCCGGGCCATGAACAGCACGGCCACCGCCTGGAACAGCGCGCTCCCCGTGCGACCGATGCTCGCCCCCAGCGGGAGCACGAAGCTCGCCACCGTGCGCGAGATCCGCAGGTCGCTCTCCGCGGCTTCGAGCATGACGGGGAGTGTGGCGAGCGACGAGGTGGTCGAGAACGCCATGACCAGGGAGGCGCGGATGGCCCGCAGGTAAGTCGACGGGTCGATCCGCGCTACCAGCGCGACGACCGGGAGGTACACGGCAGCGATAAGAACGGCGAGCCCGACGATCACCGTCACGATGAACACCGCCATGATCTCGACCAGCTGAACGCCGAACTGCGCCACCGCGCCGGCCACGATCGCAAAGATGCCGAGCGGGGCGAGCAGCAACACCCAGCGCACGATCCGGATCAGCGCGTGCGTGGCCACGTCGGCGAGGTCGGTGAGCGTGTGACGCTTCTCGTCGGGCAGCGCGGCGGCGGCCACCCCGAAGATCGTGACGAACACAATCAGCGGGAGGAGATTCCCGTCCACCGCGGCACGCACGGGATTGGACGGGATCAGCTCCACGACGAACCGGGCGCCAGTGGTGATCTGCTCCGCCGCGTGCCGCACGGCTCCGGAGTCGGCGGCTGCCGCCTCACGAAGCGCCGCCTGTTGGTCGGGAGTGATGTGGGTGAAGGGCAGGAGCAGCCCCGCCATGCCCAAGCCGATGAGGATCGCCGCCAGCGTCATGCCCCAGAAAAACGCGAGCGTCCGAATGCCGAGCCGGCCCACCCGCCGGAGGTCGCCGAGCCCCGCGACGCCGGTGAACAACGCCGTGGCGACGAGCGGGATCACGACCATCGACAGCAGATTCAAGAATAGCGTGCCGAGCGGTCGCAGCCACTGCGTCAGCGCGAGCAGGAAAGGCCACCGCGTCATGGCGGCGGCGACGCCCAACCCGAGCCCGGCCCCGAGCCCGAGCGCCATCCAGACGTGGCTTCCGATCGATCGCACGGTATTATTTCCGGGCACAATGATCACCGGCGCCAACACCCTCCGCAACCGTTAGCCCTTGGCCACGCCCGCGAAGCGATCGTTCCGCCTGACGGGGGTCACGGGGTCGCCCGTGGTCGTCGAGGTCACGAGCGGCGGGGGGCAGCGTCCGGTGGCGGTCCTGTGCGGCCCGTTCAAACCCGGGCTCGCCGAGCGGCTGGCGCGCGCCGGGTTCGCGGTCGTGTCGTTCGACCCGCCCGGAGCGCCCGGCCTCGAAATCGTGCTGGACGCGCTGGGGCGTGGAGTGTTGGACGTGGACGCGGACAGTTATGCGTTGATCGAGCCGCGCGACGATGGCTCGATCGCGCTGGCTCGAGCCGCCGCGGGCGTCCGCGTGCCCGGCCTCGTCGTGGGCGACATGCCGGTCGACCTCGCGGCGGCGGCGATTGTGCGGTGGCTGGCGAAACATCTCGTGTGATCAGCCTTGCAACCGTCCGTCGGGCGTTGCGAAACCACCGCCCCCAGGTGGTCGACGCGCCTGACGCCCGCCCCGCCGCGGTCGCCCTCGTCTTGTTGGAAGGCCCGCACGGTCTCGAGATCCTGCTCATCCGGCGCGCCGAGCGGGCCGACGACCCCTGGTCCGGTCAAATCGCTCTTCCGGGCGGCCGTTACGGCGCCGGCGACTTAGATCTCGAGGCCACGGCCGTCCGGGAAACCCGCGAGGAGACGGGAGTGGACCTGTCGGGCGCGGAGCGGCTGGGAGTGCTGGACGATCTCTACCCCCGCACCCCGATCCTCCCGCCCGTGGTCGTACGGCCGTTCGTCTTCGCGCTCGCTCGACGCGCGGCCCTCGTGCCGAGCGATGAAGTGCAGCGCGCCTTCTGGCTGCCGCTCGGCCGACTCTCGGAGCCGGGCGTGCGCCGCGAGGTGACCCTTACTCTGCGCGGCGGCCCGCGCACCTTCCCAGCCTACCTGGTGGACGAGGAGCTGATTTGGGGGATGACGGAGCGGATCCTCACCCCGTTCGTGGACCTGGCGACGAGTTTAGACCCCTAAGTATAGCCTCTCGAAATCCACATATTCGCTTGACAGTATCCCATAATTAGCATAGACTAATCTCATATCGGAATCACAGGTCAAGTCGTTGCCCCGGCACCGCATACTGGGCCACTGACGCCTGCCTCAGCGGCAGGGAGAATCGGCATGCAGCCAACATTACGCGATCCCAACCCCCCGCTGA
>Ga0209154_1000075_pt1 | contig 69380 bp, 62 predicted proteins | sample GraSoiAngelo_121_FD_185878 | JGI IMG/M metagenome (GOLD analysis project Ga0209154, IMG submission 185878) | Grasslands soil microbial communities from the Angelo Coastal Reserve, California, USA - 14_0919_12_20cm (SPAdes) (version 2) | ecosystem: Environmental > Terrestrial > Soil > Grasslands ... | reverse complement strand
GAATCCTGTTATTGGACGCGCGACGGTAAGTGAATGGTGCCGAATACTGCCTCAACACGCTTCCGTGCTGGACCTGGGCTGTGGCCACGGAGTGCCCGTTTCGCAAACTTTAATCGAACAGGGTTTCACTGTTTTTGGGGTAGACGCATCTCCGACATTGCTCGCTGCCTTTCGCCGCCGATTTCCCGGTGTTTCGACAGACTGCTCTGCCGTAGAGGATTCAGGATTTTTCGAGCGCGGATTCGATGGCGTGGTTGCATGGGGCTTGCTGTTCTTGTTGCCTCCCCACGTGCAATCGCTGGTGGTCCACAAAGTTGCCAGGGCCTTGAAACCTGGAGGTAAGTTTCTGTTTACATCGCCCAAAGAAAGGACTACTTGGCGTGACGCGCTGACGGGTAGGGAATCGATTTCTTTGGGAGCCGAACGGTATCAACAACTTCTCGATAGCGCAGGGCTCAATGCGGTTGGAGAGCTATACGACGAAGGAAACAATCACTACTACCTCGTGGCGAAACCACCAGGGACCGGACCATCGTAGAAAAACGTCTCCCCGATCGATCAGAACCGGAAGACAATCCCGGTGGAGAATCTAAAGTTGTTCTGCGATCTGCTTGCGAACTGCGTCATCAAATAGTCTGCCTGAACCAGGCGCCAATGAAGCCCGTGTACTAGCTCGGCATCGATGCCACCTCCGAGCGCCATCGAGAAGGACGTATTTCCGATACCACCTGTGCTGTTATGTGCTCCGCCAATCAGTAAGTGACCAAAAGGGGATATGCTGGACGGCAGCGAAATTTGCGGTCCGAACAGATACGTGTACGTGGATGTGCCGATTCCGTTGACTGATCCGTAGTGCCCATCGACATCCGCCACCCCGCCCAGCCAATCCCTGAGTTTATATTGCCCCGAGATCTCCCATCCGGTCAGATTAGAACTGTGGGAGTGCATATAGGAAAAGCCGCCAAATAGTTCCACTTTATCTTGTGCTTGCACCGAAACAGACGAAAGGGCGCACAGTCCCAACAGCAGCAATGTTTTCCGAAGCATAAGAAATCTTCTCCCTCTCAAACTCTGGATTTTCGGAATGACTTAGCTTCCACCGATGATCTTTGGTTCGTTTGGCTATCGCTTCGGTTATTCGGGCGTTGTGGGTTCACCTCCCGTATTTCGCGGTGGGGCCACCGGGTTGACAGAGGAAGCGCCCGGCGTCGCCAGCTCCGAGGGCTTGTACTTCGACGCGCTGACATATCCGTGAACGAGGTCCTTGGTGATCCGGTTCACCACCACCAGCACCGGCTGCGATGGACTCTCCGTATGGATCCAGATCGGCTCGTACAGATTCACTTTTTTCTTCATCAGCTGGTTGTCGTCCACGATCATTGCCATATCGAAGCTGTTGTGCTTTGTATCCGCCTTGCGCAGGGACAGCGGGAGCGGCCCGAAGCGCTGGAATTCCTTCGATTTTGCCAGGTCGAACTCGAAATAGGTGCGTTCTCCGCGCTTGGCGAGCGCCACGAGTTCCTCGTGTGTCTTGGCGATCGAACCATTCAGTTCGTCGCGCGTTGCATTGAGACTCCAGTCAAGCTCCCGTTGGTTCTTGGCTGCCAGATCCTGTGTTTCCTTCAATTGTCTTCGCTGTTTTGTCAGTTGCGTCTGCAGCTGTTCGTAGCGCTTGTCGACAGGAGCGGTCTTTGCTGTTTGTTTCCTGGTGCTTTTCGCCCCGGCGACGGCCGCTGCTTGCTGCGCTACCGTCAGGTCGTTCAGTTTGTCCGTCATAAGATTCAGTTGTCGCTCGAGATCGTTGATGGTTGCGTTGGCCACTGATCCTTGAGCCGCCAAATCGCGGACCTTGAGTCGCTGCTGATAGCCATAACCGAACGCCGACACCGCGACAGCCAGCACGATGATGAAATCGATCAGCCAGCGCTTTCGTTCAATCGAAGGCGGTACCTCGCTACGGGCGTTTTCGCTCATTTCCGGATGTTCTTCCATCGCCAACCTCCCCAGGGCTCTCATCTTCCTCAGGGCTGATCCTGGTAGGTTCCGCCGACGCTGGCCGTATTCGGACCTTCCAGCTAGCAAGTAGAGTCGGCAAGATGGAACACGGTCACCTGTCAGAACTTACAGGTAAGTCCGCAAAACCGGGTGCGCCGTGAAAGGTGCTGGTTCACAGCGGGGGTGAACCCGCCCGGGAACTGGTTCGCTCCACCCGGTAGCAATCCGAGCCGCAGTGGAGGCCACGAGACTGCTGAAGCCTCTGGTGCGGCGGTCGTTTTTCGCGACCTGGTTTTGGGGACGGCTGAAGTTTGACGAAATCGGACGCAGCGGGAGAGCTTGGATACGTCAGGGGAGGGTGGGAAGCCGTTTGGGATGACGATTCTGGCCATCATGAAATGCTCGGGAAATATCTTGCGGTGTGGCGGCGCGAACGCGACCAGCGTTGGAAAATTGTGGTTCGTTCAGCCAGTACCTTTCGCGGATCTAGAATGAACCGCCGTGGGCGCAGTGGCGTTGCGCGCCCCTTATGCTGCACAAGACTATGGACAAAGCAATCCAGCTGGTCTGCGAGCCACGCAAGTAACCAGCACACGTCCTAACCGACCGCAACTCGTGATTGGTCTTCAAACCATCGCACTACGTACGGTCACGCACCGGCCTCCGAACCTCGTATAGGGCACTGGGTTCGATCGCGCACGGTACTAAGCGCGTGCGCGAGGCGATCCGAAGACTCAGACGCGTCGCAACAGGGTGATACGGCCGATGGGCAGCCATTCGGCAACTAAGATGTCACCACTGTGAAGGAAAATAGCCGCGTGAGGCGTGATGAACTGCCCGGGAGTGAATTCGTTGCGCGATTGCCTGCGGCGTGAGCCAACCTCCCCGTTGGAAGCGCGGCCGTCTCCCAGTTGCATAACCACGTTGTAGTCGCGGTCGAGAATGCAAACCTGACTGTCGAGGTCCGGACAGACCATCCACTCGCCTTGGGTATGAAAGTGACACGGCATACGGAGCCGTGAATCGTCTTTAATGGTGCGAAGATGTGAGCCGTCCAAACGGAAGGTTTGCACGCGCCGGTTCCCACGATCCGCAACCACGAGGACGGGATCCTCACCGCGGGTATCCACGAAGAGGCCGTGAGGCGTGTCGAATTCAGCGTCACCGTGGCCCGGCCGCCCGACTTCTCCGAGGAATTTTCCGTCAGAAGAAAATCGCAGAACATGGTGCGAGCCGTAGCCATCACCTACATAAAAATCTCCGTTTGGAGCGAAGGCGACGTTGGTGGGAACAAAATCAATGGGCCGCGCTGCATAGGCAGGGTCTTCACGCGGATAGCTGTGCGCCCAAAGGGATTCGCCCTTCAGCGTGGTCTTCGTGATCTTGCACTGATTGATATCGCAGTGATAGAGAATCTCCGTGTCTTTCTCGCGGCGCATACCAAGGCCATGCGCGCCGCCACGAAACTCCTCTCCGAACGCGCGCATGAAGCGCCCCGACGCGTCGTAAACAACCACGGCCTCTCCGCGCATGCTGGATTTGTTCACCGTGTGCGCCACGTAGATGTGGCCTTGCGCATCCTGCGCCAAACCGTGGGTGTCCCCCCAAACCAGGCCGTCAGGCGGCACGAGCCAGTCGTGAACACATTCGTAGGTGTGCACTCCAGAGCCGACAATCGGGAAGCGACTGCCAGACTTGCTGGAGGCCTGCAGAAAGAAAGGCGGCAGCATGGCCGCAGCTGTCGCCGTCGAGGCGTCGCGAAGGAACCTTCGTCGAGTGAGTGAGTTCATGCGATGAAGTCCGGCACCATCATCTCACGAACGAGTAATTCCTTGTAGGTCCGCCAACACCCGTCAACACGATAAAGCTCTCTGGGCCCCAATCAGCTTCGGCGATAAGCTCGTTCGGCCCACGCGTAAACTGGTTTCATCCCGTCAACAGCTCGACACGGCCGTCGCCAAACACCATGAGAATCGGAGCCCGCCAAAAAGTACAGCCGACCAGGGAATGAAGGCCGCAATCTTCGGCGTCGTTTTGAATTTGCAAAAAACAGAACGGTGACTTGCAGGTGACAAGATCTTTACTTGCTCCTGTGCAACTTCCCGGGGGCTAGGTTCCGTCTAAGTATTCGTGAGGATGACTATGCCCCGACACTCTTATTTTCTGGCGCTGTTGCTGCTTTTGAGCCCCACCGTCAATTCCGCTCGCGAAACACCAGAACTTGGGTCCCCAGCCTTCACAACCGTACCAGAGCTCAGCGCTGGATTCGATCTTCTCTACGAACAGAGATTCGCCGAAGCACGTGAAGTTTTCACAAGTTGGGAATCGCGCAATCCGGATAAGCCGTTTGGTGAGGTAGCTATCGCCGCCAGCTATCTATTTGAGGAGCTAGACCGTCAAGGTGTGCTGACCAGCGATTTCTTCCTGGACGAAAAGAAGTTTTTGCACGGAATCGACGGCAATCCGGATTCGCAACGCATGGGGCATTTCCAAGAAGCGCTGGCTCAGGCCCGGCAGCTAGCCCAAGATCGCCTCCATGGCAATCCCCAAGACGACGAGGGTCTGTTTGCGCTGACGCTGGCCGCCGGCATGGAATCGGACGCCTTGTCGATTTTGGAAAAGAAGCATCTCGAAGCCTTGAAGCGCATGAAGGAGGCTAACAAATACGCGAAACAATTGTTGGCGCAGCGTCCCGATGCGGCAGATGCATATATCGCGCCGGGCATCGCTAATTACATGGTTGGTTCGCTGAACTCTGGTTCCCGCTTCGCGCTCTGGTTTGGTGGAATTCATGGCGACAAAAGGCTTGGTATGGCACAAGTCGCGAAGACCGCGGAACAGGGTCGTTATCTGCAACCGTTCGCCAAAATTGTCCTTGCCCTTGCTGCGCGCCGTGAAAATCAGATTCGCCTTGCGCAAAGATTGTTGCGCGAATTGAAAGACCAGTATCCGGATAGCGTGCTATTCGCTTCGGAATACGCTAAGGCGACATCCGCGCGCTCGGGTGACTGATCGAGAGTTAGGGCATTTCCCTAGGGCGTGCGCCGAAGCGACCCCCGAAGGTCCTGGTGTGTCTCTGCGCGCGAACCGGAGTTTCTCGAGGACGGCCTTGGTTTGACGATGCGGGATCCGTTCTCAGAACATGAGCAGTGGATCACCTTGGGAAGAATGCACTTGGCCGCGTCCTCGTCGTCGTACACCTGGCGTCGAGAAAGTGTCCGCTACGGGTAGTCCTTCCCGGTCTGGACACTGCAAGTGGTCGCCCTTTCCGTTGCCGTCACTTGGCTCTACGCCGGCACACAGCCGTGAATCAGACCGTGGGGATTGTCCCGTCGGCCAACCTGAAACCTGGGAATCCTTTTACCTTTAGCGTTTCTTTGGTGATGTGGCTAACGGCCATGTGTTTGTGGATCACCGCTGGGTATTTCCTGCTTTGGATGCCCAGCGTGAAGGGGTCGCCCGGCGCAAAAGAAACAAACAATCTGGGCGGTGCCGCCGAGACCTAATCGAACGGCACATGTTCCTGCGAGTACGCGAAGTCCCAGCGGTACCGAAACCCAATTTTCCGGTGATCCAAACTAGCCAGATCCAGGAACTTTTGTCCGGCGACCTCCGTATCATCGGAAACGACTGAGGTGAGGTGTACCTATGGAAACTTTCGTCATGGACTTGCGGCTGGCCATCCGAATGCTGGTCAAGAAGCCGGGGTTCACGGCCGTGGCGGTGCTCACGTTGGCTCTGGGCATCGCCGTGAACGCCACGATTTTCAGTCTCGTGAGCGCTTTCCTGCTGCGGCGCCCACCGGTCCACGAGGCGAGGCGCGTTGTGGCCGTTTCCTCGATCAACCCGAATCGCGTCTTCCTGCCCGACGCCTATCCGGTCTCCGCGCCAAATTACCTAACCTGGTGCAAAGGAAACCACGTATTCTCACAGATGGCTGCTGTGGATCCCTTTCGCACGGTCAGTTTGACGGAACAAGGTCAGGCGGAAGCGCTCCTCTCCGGAGCCGTCACGCCCAACTACTTCAGCGTCCTGGGCGTCGCGCCGCAACTCGGGCGCACGTTCTCCGAAGGAGAAGACCAACCTGGACGCGAGCACGTCGTCATTCTTAGTCACGACCTGTGGGAACGGCGCTTCGGCTCGGACCCCGCGATCGTGGGTCGCACCATCCGCGTGAACCGCGAAAACTACACCGTTGCCGGAGTGATGCCAGCAAACTTCCGCATGCTCGGGTTCACGGAAAAGCTCTGGACTCCCCTGGTGCTGAGCGCCGCGGATCAGACGGAAGCCGCGCGCAAGGACCATTCCTTGTATCTGTTCGCGCGGCTGAAACCCGGCGCAACCCTCGAGCAGGCTCGCGCTGAACTCGCGACTCTGGCCCGCCGCACCGAGAAAGATTTCCCGGAAACTGAAAAAGGCTGGGGCGCTATGGTGCGCTCGCTGCCGGATTTCTTGGTTTACAATTTCAGCATTCGCAACGGCTTGGCAGTGATGATGACCGCCGTCTGCTTCGTCCTTTTGATTGCCTGCAGTAACGTGGCTGGGCTGCTCTTGGCGCGCGCCGCGGGTCGCCGGAAAGAGCTGGCCATTCGCATCTCGCTGGGTGCCAGCCGCCGTTCGATTATGCAGCAGTTGCTCACGGAGGGTCTGCTGCTTGCCTTGTTGGGCGGGGGCGCGGGACTCTTACTCAGTTATTGGGGCATTCAATTTGTGGGAACCAACATGAACTTCAACGACGCCATCAGCGCCGTACCATTGAGCCTGGACTGGAATGTGTTGCTGTTCACAGTCGCGGTTTCGCTGGTTTCCGCTGTGTTATGCGGCTTGGCACCGGCGCTCAAAGCCTCGCGAACGGACATCAATGCAAATCTGAAGGACGAGAGCCGGGCGGCTTCCTCTGGCCGGTCGCATCACCGTCTGCGGACCGTTCTCGTCACGGCGGAGGTCGCTCTGGCATTGCTTCTGCTGGTTGGGACCGGACTGCTGACCCGCGGAATCTATCTCCTTACACATCAGAATCTAGGCTTCCCACCCGATCATCTCCTGACTGCCGCTGTGACCCTCGATAAAACTCGATACAAAGAGTCGTCCGAGCAAGCTCGCTTCGTTGAGGATATGGTTCCACGGCTCCAGCAGATTCCTGGCGTCGAAGCCGGCGCCATTGCTTCGGACTTGCCTGCAAACGGACCGGGCAGCGTCACTTTCCTAGTTAAAGGGCAGCCCGAGCCGGAAAACCAGCGGCCCACCACGCTCGATGTGGTCGTGACCGCCGATTATTTCCGCACGGCAAGCATTCCGCTGCTGCGTGGCAGGACCTTTGCCGAAACGGATAACGCTGGTGCCCCGCGTGTCGTTGTGGTGAGCCAGGAGTTCGTCCAGCGCTTTTTGAAGGATCAGGAGCCGCTCGGGAAACAAATCCGTCTGGATGTGGTTGGCGCAACGCCGGAGTGGAGCGAAATCGTCGGCGTGGTAGCCAACGTGAAAACGTTTTTCGAAGGGGTTCGCGAGGATCCGGCAGTCTACGAGGCATTCCTGCAACGGCCGGTGAACTCATTTTCGCTCCTGCTGCGGACCCATTCTGATCCGGGCGCTTTGGCTTCCGCGATGCGCAATCGAATGGCGCAGGTGGATGCCGACCTTCCCCTCGATCGCGTGATGAGCATGGCCGCTCTCATCGAGCGTCAGGAGCATGGAGATTCATTCTTCGCGCAAGTGCTTGCCAGCTTCGCGGTTCTCGCGTTGCTCCTTTCGGCCATCGGGATTTATGGACTTATTGCTTATTCCGTGGGCCAGCGGACGCACGAAATCGGTATTCGCATGGCGCTGGGAGCCGGAAGCGCGGACGTGCTGCGGATGGTTTTGCGGGAAGGCATGAAAATGGCGGCAATAGGCGGGGCCATTGGATTAGCGATGGCCCTGCCGTTGCCCAAAATTTTTGAAGCCATGTTTTATGACTTTCGCCTTGGAGAGCCGGGACTCTACTTCATCGTCCCGGCGGCGATTTTCATCGTGGCTTTGTTAGCGACTTACATTCCCGCGCGCCGTGCTACGCGTGTTGACCCCATGGCCGCTTTACATCAGGATTGACGCCCCGCCGCAAGCGGCGAGGATCCTACGGCCTCTCGGTTTGTTTTCCGAGATGGCTTTGCTGGGTTCCTCCCACAACCGCCCTACTTCAGCGGAGGACCACGAAGAGGCTTTACTTTTGGGCTGCCCGCCCATAGGTCGTTCGGACAGAAATAGAGAGCAGTTCGGGAGGAAAAGAAAGAGGGGCCTTCTATCCTCGGCCTAAAAACGCCGAGGCTTTACGGCCCACCTGGTAAAACGATCACACCCTTTAGTTACATAGGCCCCTCTAGCCCCGGAGCCCATCGGGACGCAAGCCCGACGCAGCCTTCTGGAAGCGGGGGTCGCAGTGTAAGAAGTCAAACGCCGGGTCCACCTTGACCGCAGCGATATAGCTCTCTGCATAGAGCGTGGCCGCATCTGGGTCGTCGGGGTAATGCTTGGACCATTCTCGCATCGCGTTGGAGTACTCCGCGTCGAGCTAACAGCCCGCCCCTCGGGCCCTTGCGTTATGATGCATCCACGGAAATCATCAAAAAGGTTCAGGTTTTCAACGGGCCCAGTCCTGAAACCAAGGTCTTCGCCGTCGCATCACCGAGACTACGGAGTGGCTCGAGACAGCTAGCTTAGAGAGTGCACCACTTAAGCCCAGCGAGGGAACGTCGACGCGGAAGATCCTTTCTCCCGGCCAGACTGCTGGAAGGTACGGAGTCAACTTCCACAACCCCCGGCTTGTCGGCAAACAACAAGTGATCGGAACCTATCAGCCACCCAAATAATCTCCAGAGCGAACGTCTCGGACCTAATTCGGGGCGACTTCAGCTTGCTCCTGTCGGCTCACAGGGCGGGTAAGGTAAGAGACGACTAGGAGCAGCAATAATACCAGCGGCGAGAATGCTCTCGGCCCATCTCCAGCAAGATAGTGCGCAAAAAACGCAGAGATCCATGCGAATGTGAATCCGGCATAGGCCCACTCTTTGAGTTTGGCCACGCCAGGTAGCAGCAGCGCGATGGCGCCAAGAGGTTTGGCGATCCCCAGAATAATCCTCAATTGCTGCGGATATCCCACGTGCGCGAATCCCTGAACCGCCTGAGGGCTGCCTGACAGATAAGCGAATCCAGCAAAGAGCGACATCGCTGCCACCAGTCCTGTGCTCGCCCAATAAGCCAATTTGCGTGCCATGGAGCTATTTCCTCCTCCGTAAAGCAATGCTTGCAGGAGAAGAATCCTACCACGACTGGCTCGCTGGTCCTGGCTGAATCATCGGCTACCGGAGAGCAAATCGGCCTTTGCAGGTGCTATGCGCGGAGGCGCCTTCGGGTGCGTCTTTCTATAGGACCACATCCTGCACCGGCCGCCGCGGGCTCGCATGAGCTGACAGGCTCGGATAGCCCATATAAAAAACAAATGTAGGCTGCCAGGTGCGATCACCGGTGATCGCGGAAAGCAGCGCCTCGCGCGAGGCCGGATTGGCGAGCGCCCGTTCGTGATCCACCATTTCCACCGCCTCATTGCTGGGCCGCGCGGCCAACCCACGAGCCGTCGCCAGCAGATGTGCGCGCTGCCAGCCTCGGCCAGCCTGCAAACACTGCTCTTGGTCATACCGGTCGCGCACGGCGATGAGCCCGATCAAGGGAGCGCTGAGCATCAGCTCTGAATAGTTATCCCTTGCGCTTCGCGCCGCCACCTTTCGAAGCATTCCCGTAGTCATCATTTTGGCGATTGCGGCCGTCAGGGGAGGTAGGCCGAAAGTATCAATGGTCAGTCCATCGCGAAACTTCTGTACCGAACTCCACTTCGTGCGCACCCACTGTTCGCTGTCACGCAGGACTTGCGGATCGGAATAGATTTCCGAATTTGCGGCAGAACTGACTTCGGCAATCTTTCTTCGATCGCCTTCCTCCGTGAACAGAAACATCTTCAGATCAGCCTCGTCGCCTAGTACATGGCTGAGCGCATCCACTAAATCTGGCGGGATCGCTTTCTGCGCGTCGTAACGACTGCGATTGGTGTGTCGCCGCGGGATCGCCTTGTAGAGCTCTGTTTCTTCACGCTTTCCGGGTGCAAGGTCTACGCGTGCTACGAGTTTTGGTTTGGGTTCTGGGGGAATCGACCCCAGCTTTCCCGGCAGGAGGGTTGCACTGGCCGCATAGCTGTTGGCCGGCGCGGCAAGCATAAGGTTCTCGAGGGCGCAACCCACGCCGATGTGTGCCTCGCGCAGATAAGGATCAAGCGCGCCCACGTTCCTCCGGGTGTTGAGGTGCAACTCAATCGACGAATGGGCGACCTTAAACAGCCAGGGCTGGGTATTATGTGGGCTGGCGGCGAGGATCGCCGCCCGTACCAGCTCGAGCGGCCCGTCGTTTGCTTCGCTGCGCCAATCCTTCCACGGCTCGTAAGCCGGCCCTTCGCCAACCCTCAAGACGCCTTGATCATACGCGCGCCACACGCCTCCGCCCACGACCAACACGGTCACCACTCCTGCGCCATTGAGGAAGTCTCTCCGCCGCAAGAACAACCTCCTTGCCTGTTTCCGTCCCGAGAGCTTCGACTTTTTCCGGTTAACTATATACCGGACGCGCATTCACTTGCCCGCCGAGAAGCAACGCGTTCGGCATTTCAGAACGCTTCCTCCTTCCGTAGCGGGACCGCCTATCCTTTTTGTGGTGGTATGGCTGGTCGCGTGCCTTCTCGTCCTGGAGAGTTGGGTCAAGGTCATCACCATGCCGGCAACCGTAGTCGCTTATGCCGCCGGCAAGGGCGTTAGGGTCTCGACTAAAAGCGACTCACGCTTCCTACCTTTCCGATCCGCTCCAGCGTGCTCGGCTGGACCTGCTAGCAAGAAGCTTGCTACCTTAGCGTTGCGATGCGGCCCTCCTTTCGACTTTTCATTTGTGCGGCTCTGGTCGCGATCTGCGCATCAGAACTCGCTGCGGGCGGTCGCGGCCAATCCGCGGCGCACGCTGACTGGGCCAGAGAGCGCTGGACGGCGCAGTGGATTGCGTGCCCCGAGGCGCCGCAGCGAGACGCAGGCGTTTTCCACTTTCGGAAAACCATCGACTTGGCGGACCATTCAAAAAAATTTGTGGTGTACGTCAGCGCCGACAATCGCTTTATCTTATTTGTGAATGGCACACGCATTGGCGAAGGCCCCGCGAGCAGCGACCTAGGTCATTGGAAATACGAGACCTTTGACCTCAGGCCTTTTCTGCACAACGGGAAGAACGTTATCGGGGCGACGGTCTGGAACTTCGGGACCCAAGCGCCTGTGGCGCAAATGACCTCACGTGCGGGTTTCATCTTGCAAGGCGATGACGAGGCGGAGCAAATCGCAAACACGGATGACTCCTGGGAAGTCGAAATCGAGAGCGGGCATAGAGCTTCGGCCACGGATTTTATGTCCCTGCTGCGGTCGTACTACGCGGGACCGCCGGGAGAATTCATCGACGGGCGTCGCTACGACTGGGATTGGAACCGCGCGGCAGTCGCGAGCGAAGGCGCAACGCGGTGGAGAAAAGCAATGATGCTCGGCAAAGGCGCGGCGCGCGAGTCTTCGGATTCGCCAACCATTTGGATGTTGCAGCCCGATCCGCTACCACAGATGGAATATACGGAAATGCCGGCCGGGCTAGTGGTCGCGAGTTCTGGGCTGGATTCGCAAAACGTGCAGGCGACCCGTTTTCGGGTCGCAGCGCGCGCAAAAGCTTCAGTCCTGCTCGATGCCGGCACGCTGACGACGGCCTACCCGGAGATTATCTTGAGCGAAGGCACCGATGCACGCCTGCGGCTCACTTACGCAGAGGCCTTAGTGGACCAACAAGGGAAGAAAGGGAATCGCAACGAAACGCAAGGCAGACACATTCTCGGCGTGTTCGACGAATTCATCGCGGACGGAGGAAAGAATCGGTCCTTCATCCCGCTGATTTGGCGCACCTGGAGGTATCTGCAGATCGACGTGACGACTGGCGATCAACCTCTCGAAGTAGAGAAGCTGCGCGTGTGGTTCACCGCATATCCATTCCGAGTGGAAGCCCGCTTTGCGTCGAGCGACCCAGAATTGGCGAAGATCTGGGAAATCGGTTGGCGAACAGCGCGGCTGTGTGCGCACGAAACGTACATGGACACGCCGTACTGGGAGCGGCTGCAATATGTGGGTGACACGCGCATCCAGGCGCTCGTTTCGTATGTCGTCAGCGGTGATGACAGGCTGGCGCGGCAGGCTATCGATGCCATCGACAGCTCGCGCATACCGGATGGAATTACCGCGAGCCGCTATCCTTCGCAGCTTCCGCAGTTCATCCCGACGTTTTCATTGCTATGGGTGGGGATGGTGCACGATTTTTTTACTTATCGCGACGACGCGGAGTTCGTGCGGCGGCATTTGCCGGGGACACGAACGGTGCTGGATTGGTTTCTGCGACACCAGCGCGCCGATGGGTTAATGGGAAAGCTGCCGTGGTGGCCTTTCCTAGATTGGACTCACGACTTTCGAGCAGGCGTGCCTCCACAAGAGGCAGATGGAGGATCGGCTCCGATCACGCTGCAGTTTATTGAAGCGTTGCGCAACGCGGCGGAACTCGAACAGCGTCTTGGCGATGCCACGCGAGCGAAGATCTACAGCGAGCGTGCAGATAAAGCTGCGGAAGCGGTCCGCGAACTTTGCTGGGATGAAAAGGCCGGACTCGTTGCCGATACTCCTCGTCGGTCGCACTTCAGTCAACACGCGAACGCGCTGGCGGTCTCGCTGGATGTGATTCCCCGCGAGAAACAGAAGGGCGTGGTCGAGAAGGTTCTGGCCGCGTCCAGTGCTGGCGCGAGAGCCGGCGATCTCGCGCTGTCGGAAGCGAGCTACTACTTCCGATTTTACTTGGCGCGGGCGATGGAACACGCCGGCATGGCGGACGCTTACCTCTCCACACTGCAGCCGTGGCGTGACATGCTGAAGATGGGACTTACCACTTGGGCGGAGACCCCGGAGCCCACCCGTTCGGATTCGCACGCGTGGAGCGCCCATCCCAATTTTGATTTGCTGCGTCTGGTCGCGGGGATTCGCCCCGCCGCGCCGCAATTTTCCGAGATTGTGATTGAACCGCACCTCGGCAATCTGCACAATGTGACGGCGACCATGCCACACCGGAAAGGACGCATCGAAGTTGGTTACACCGTGGAGTCGGGCGGCGGCACGAGCGCGAAGATCGCCGTGCCGGAAGGGGTCCCCGTGCGCCTAATCTGGAAGGGTCGTACGTACAGTTTGCGTTCCGGTGAACAGACCCTCCAGTTGCCCTGACGGGCGTCGGCGAGGGCATTTGAGGTCGTGGTCAAGAGCAAGTCAACTCGAGCAATGAAATGAGCGGCCAGATAAGTTCTACCAGTGACTCCGCGATCTTTGAGCATTTGATTTGAACGCCACTTCCGTCAAAGAAAAGGAGACCGATCCAATGAGTACACCTCAGGTTCCCGCGCTGGACATGAACCGACTGAATGCGTTTATCGGCCAATTCGTGAGCGATCTTGGCGCCGCAGTGCATGCCGGCATGGTGGTCATCGGGGAGAAGCTGGGGCTTTACAAAGCCCTCGCCCGTGGCCCCGTCACTCCCGCCGAGCTCGCCGCCCAGACACGAACCGACGAGCGCTACTTGCGCGAATGGCTGGCTTCCCAGGCAGCCGGCGGCTACATCAACTACGACGAGAAAACGGGCACCTTCAGCCTGAGCCAAGAACAGGCCTTCGCCCTGGCCAATGAAGACAGCCCGGCTTATCTGCCCGGGGCATTCGAGCTGGCCTTGGGCTCGCTCGCCGCGGTTCCCCGCATCGCCGAGTCCTTCCGCACCGGCGCCGGCATGGGTTGGCATGAACATGTGGACGGCGTCTTCCACGGGTGCGAGAAGTTCTTCCGGCCGGGTTATGCCGCCAATCTCGTGAGTTCATGGATCCCCGCCCTCCACGATGTCAAAGAGAAACTGGAGGCCGGAGCCCGCGTGGCTGATGTCGGTTGCGGCAAGGGTGCTTCCACTCTGCTGATGGCCAAGGCCTTTCCCAAGTCTCGCTTCTTCGGTTTCGATTATCATGACAAGTCGATTGAGGCCGCCCGCGAGTCCGCCAAACGGGCAGGTGTCGCCGATCGCGTCAACTTCGAAGTATCCAAGGCAAAAGAGTTCCCGGGCTCAGAGTACGACTTCGTGGCCGTCTTTGACTGTTTGCACGACATGGGCGACCCAGTCGGGGCTTCCGCGCATGTCCGGAAGTGCTTGGCCAAGGACGGCACGTGGATGATCGTCGAGCCCTTCGCCAACGACCAGTTGCAGGACAACCTGAATCCTGTAGGCCGCGTTTACTACTCCTTTTCAACCTTGCTCTGCACGCCTTGCTCTCGTTCGCAGGAAGTAGGGCTGTGCCTCGGTGCCCAGGCAGGCGAAAAGCGCATTCGCGAGGTCGTGACCTCGGCAGGCTTCACCCGCTTCCGCCGGGCCACGGAAACTCCGTTCAATATCATCTACGAAGCTCGGCCATAGTTTTTTGAGCTGTCGGGGGAACGCACATGCAGCGGGCTCGAAAGCGTGCGCTTAAGTGCTCAGTGCTAGCGGTCGTGGTAAGTGCGTTGAGCGCTTTTGCGCAAAGCGTTGCACCAAATCAGACGGCCATTACGCCGCCCATGGGTTGGAACAGCTATGACGGCTATGGCACCACGATCAACGAAGCCGATTTCCGAGCCAACGCCGATTGGTTCGCGGCCCATCTAAAACCTTTCGGTTGGCAATATGTCGTCATTGACGAAGAGTGGTACGTAACCGATCCTGTTCAGGGCAACTCTAAGAGCCTTCACTACACCATGGACCGCTTCGGTCGCTACACGCCTGCATTGAACCGGTTCCCTTCAGCGGCCGGGGACGCGGGTTTCACACCTCTGGCCGATTATGTGCACAGACTCGGATTGAAGTTCGGCATCCATATTCTTCGGGGTATTCCTAAGCGAGCGATGAAGGAAAATTTGCCGATTGCGGGATCGCCATACCATGCAGCCGAAGCCGCAAACACAACCGACACCTGCCCGTGGAACTACGACAACTATGGCGTTGACGCCAGCAAGCCTGCTGGGCAAGCCTACTATGATTCGATTACCCGACTCTACGCCGACTGGGGCGTTGATTTCGTTAAAGCAGACTGCATCAGCAGCAATCCCTACCGAGGCGACGAAATAAGGATGTTGAGCACGGGACTGAACAAAACGGGAAGGCCAATCGTGTTGAGCCTTTCCCCCGGCCCTTCCCCGTTTGAGAAGATTGACGAATTACGGAAGTACTCGCAAATGTGGCGCATTTCCAACGACATTTGGGATTTATGGCACGGCGACCGCCCGTACCCGCAGGGCGTGGGAGATCAGTTTGCAAACGCCGCTAAGTGGACACCATTCACGCAACCAGGCGGATGGCCCGACGCCGACATGCTCCCAGTTGGGCGACTAGGGCCCGCGCCGGGCTGGGGAAAGCCCCGTGATACTGGCCTTACTCGTGACGAGCAGCGAACGCTGCTCACGCTCTGGTCGATTTTCCGCTCGCCATTGATGATAGGCGGAGACCTGCCCGCCGCCGATAAGTGGACTGTCTCTTTGCTTACGAATCGTGAGGTCCTTGCAGTCGACCAGCAGTCTACGGGGAGCCACCCCGTCATTTCGACCGCAAAGACCGTGCTTTGGCTATCGGAACCCGCTTCCGGGGACGGCTATTACCTCGCCGCATTCAACGTCTCCGACGGTCAGGAAAAGACGCATTATGCATGGAGCGAGTTGGGTCTGCGGTCGAAGGAATACAGAATTCGAGATCTGTGGAAGGGGCAGGACTTAGGAGCCGCAAGCATGGTCGATCTCTTGCTACCGGCTCATGGTTGCGCATTGTATCGTCTTTCGCTCCCATAGATCCGAGCTAGCGAGAAGTGCCTGCATCGGCTGCTAACTTAACTTAGGCGCACATCGAACAGTGCGAGCCAATATTGGAGGGATTGCAGAGCGAATCCGCAAAAGAGGAGTCCTATGCCGAATGCTCCGAGCCGCCGCTCGGGAAGGTTGTCCGCGTAGTATTCGATATAGGGATTGAACGTAACCCCGACGCCGGTGACGATGCCCGTCACCAAACCCACACGAATCGCAAAAGCCCACGGGTGATCCACGTGATGGATGAAGGTGCTGCAGACCAGTGCCGAAGCAATGTAGCCGAGCGTACGCACGACGGTGCCCCAAAACTGCCGGCGTGTCAAACGTGGACGCCGAGAGGCGGCATAATCGATGGCCGGACGCATACCGCGAGAATACCCGAAGATCTGGCCGGCGGTGATGAGAGCGGCAAATGAAGTTGCAAATCCGAAGCCTACAACCCTGTACAATCCCACTCCGACCCCGACCCCGCGGATGGCGGCAAACACTCCCTCCCACCGCAAAGCGTAATGATCGAATCCCCGAGCCGCTCGATTGAGTTCAATCGACACGCTGATACCGGTTGCCATGCCGGCAGCTACGCCAAAAAACAGCCCAAGGCCAAGGCCATAGCCGATGCCGAAGACCAGGGAGTACGTGACGGCTCGGGTCAGCAACCGTAAAGGGCCGTGCTGTCCACCCAGCAGGTCATAAGCAAGGTAGAGGCTACCTACCACATCGAGAAGACTACCCGTAATACTGACGGCCGCGAGTGCGTGATGGTCCATGCGAAGATTATAGAGGTACACCCTGGGTGGTTGTGACGGGCAAATCTCCCGCGGCGCCGTTTGCGCAAGAGTTGCCGACCGTCCGCGAGTTGATCCGTCTCCGTGTCTTTGCGATGGTCTCCGGTGGGAAGCCTGTGTTTGCGCGCAACTGCAACCCAGCCACGACATGAGTGCGACAGCAACAAGGAACAGCCGCGAATCAAGCGGAACTCTGGGCCTCGGCTTTCAACGCCTCCCCACAGCCGCGCCAATCGCAGCGCCTGCCACAATGCCGATACATATCGACAGGGCCATTGCGTGTGTCGCAGCGCCAATTGCCACGCCGACGCCGATTCCGACTGCTATCCAGACCGCTATCTTCGGAGCTTTCATTCCGCGCTCTCCTGGACGAGCCTACGGCGTTATCCACGACGTGAACAGGATAACCTTGGCGGGTCTTCTCCTGCGTTGTTGCATCGCGTTTAACAATGCTGCTTTTCTGGGGGAAGCCTGAAGTTGCCGCCGCGGAAGGCCTGATACAATGGCGCATCATCAGATTTATCGTCCGGGCGCGCAGAGGGTGCCCGAAGGTCGCGCATGGCTGAGGCTCAAGGGCGAAATGGGATCTTGGCGGTTAGCTATTCCCTCCTGGTCGTCACGGCGAGTTGGATGGCAGCTCGCTTTGTCGCTTGGCAGCACGAGGGATGGGCCGGGTTCTACTGCGCGCCCGCGATGCCGGAGGGGTTCAAAGAAGGACGGTATTCTTCAAGCCGGGCACCGTGTCGAGTGTCTTCTCCCTCGTGCAGGTACTGCAAGTCCGCAATGCCGTGATCTTTCGCAAGTCCCTGCGGGAGCAAGCCTTCATGCCTGCCGTGGAGGTTGGTCTTCATGATCGGATCGAGCCAACAACGTTGCTAAAGGGCCTTCGCCTTGCCGGGAACACTCCTCTCCTGGCGTCGGCTGGTGTCGCGTTTCGACCGCCGAGCCATCTGCCGGACGCCGAGCAACTGGCGGTGAAGCAACTCGGCACGGCGCCAATCGTGCCCATGCGACGCGGAGAGGAGCCGATCGGATTTATCAGCCTGGGTCGGAAACTTTCCGACCAGGAATTCGAGCCCGACGAGATTGAATTCTTGGCCGCCGCAGCCGACACGACAGCTTCGGCGATCTATAACCTGGCACTTCGCAAACAAGCTCAGGAGTATCAGGAGGCTAGAGAAATTCAGGAGAAGCTGCTGCCCAAGCAGATTCCACAGGCCCCGGGTCTTGAGATTTCGGGCAGCTGGCGTCCAGCGCGCATTGTGGGAGGGGATTACTTTGATGTCTTCAAACTCAGCGAAAGCAAGCTAGGTCTCTGTATCGGGGATGTGTCGGGCAAAGCAATGCCGGCGGCGCTGCTGATGTGCAACCTGCAGGCGGTGGTCAAGGCGTTGGCGACGGAAAGCACTTCGCCTAGTGAGCTCGTGGCGAAGGCCAACCGCGTGATGTGGGTTAACACGACGGAGGACAAGTTCATAACCCTTTTCTATGCCGTGGTTGACGCGGAGGCTCGAACTCTACAATTCACCAATGCCGGGCACAACGCACCTGTTCTGACACACCAGGATGGGACCCAGGTGCGGCTGGAGGAAGGTGGCTTGATCGTGGGTGCCTTCCAGGAAGCCGCCTACGCTCAGGGGCAAATCGACTTGCGAAGCGGCGACCGCCTCGTGATGTTTACCGACGGGGTCACCGAGGCAGTAAACGGAGAGGAGGAGGAATTTGGGGAGAAGCGGCTGGTCGCGGCCTCCCTTCGTGGTCGTCAACTGTCGGCTGAAGCGCTGCACCGCTTCTTGCTCGACCTGGTCACCGAGTTCTGTGGCGGCGAGTTTGAGGACGATGCCACCATACTGGTCGTGGCGGTTTCATAGGGACTCCACCATCTTGCGGAACCGAAGCGAACAAATCCATGCACGGTGCGAAGTCGTGAGAATCTCGTGGCTTGCGGGATCCCGACGTCGACCAAGTGAGGTGATCCCGGAGTTGCGGAGTTACGGGACATCTTCTAGGATTCGTATTTTCGGTGTAGGCTCTATTTCCGTGGGCGCTTTCTCAGCTAGTATGCGTAGGAAGAGTACATCTGCGTCTGTCTTGACGGCGTTAGCCGCGGCATAAGCGATTTTTCACAAAAAAGCTCAGGGCAAGTTGACGAGTCAGCCTGAGGGGGAATCGTTTAGGGCTGGCCGCGTACGTTCTTTGATGGAATACCGTAAACGACGGGCAGCGCAGTGCGTGAACTTCAAGAGCAGCGAGGACTTTCTACCACGAGAACTGCGGTGTGAGCACCTTTGGCGGAGGCGGTGTTGGTCCCGCCTCTCATCAACGAAAGGATCCAGTAATGTCCCTGGTCGTGGGGTGGCTGACGGAAGATTTTGTCGCAATAGCTTGCGACGGCAGGGCAGTCGCCAAAGACGAGAACGGTAACGGAAGCTCGGTCGGTGACGGCGTTCCCGAGTTTCATTTTTTCACACCGAACATCATCATCGCCGCCGCTGGGGACAAAGAATTCTTTGATGTGCTCGTACGTAGTCTGCAACCGCTCGTGGAGGAAAGCCGCGGTGACGAGCAGCTTTTTGAATATCTTGCGACCGCAGTCCCGCTCGCGGCCCAGGGCCTATTGCGGTGCCCGCCGGTCCACAACGAAGATCTGCGCCTGATGGGCTACGATGCCGGGCAGAAACGTTTCCGGTGTTTGGGGTGGACCAAGAGCGAGAATTTCGTCGAGCATGAACTCCTATACGGCCGCCTCCTCGTGATGGGCTTCGGCGAGGCCAGCAAAACGCTGGCGCGTGAATTGGCTGTAGGTCGCCTCTCGCAGATAAAGAGTCTTGACGAGGTGCGCCCCACGTTGGAGGGAATTATCAGAGAAGTATCAGCGTTGGTGCCCGAGCGCATGAACGGAAACGTCACGAGCTGCTTAATTTACCGAGAGAATCGTGATGAGAGCACACTCACCAATGAACGTTGAACTCGTTTCGCGTGAAGACATTGACCTTGCCCGGGCCGGCCTCTATTCGGGCCATCCTTGAACTGTGGCCGCTGCGCTTCCATTCGCCTTTCTAACTATGAGAGAATCCGCCGGGCCGTCTCATCCTTTTTCCGCGTGCACTCCGATCTGACCTTCTTGTTTTGACCCTCGCGTGCCGATCCATACAACGCTGCAGGAAACAGTGTTGAAAGGCTCATCCTCTGGAATGACCTCGACGGTTTGTCCGCGCCTCAGTTTGCTGAAATATCCGCGAAGTCTGAAGCCGTTCTGGGAGCTGTCGACAATCAAGCAGGGAAATCTCTCGGGTCGCCCTCTAAGGTTAGCGACGATACTACCGCGTCTTGTCCTGACGATGCGCTCTGATCGCCGGCTGTCGGGGGCGCGAAGGGTGGGCATCGCTTTCGCTCCAGTGTTAATCTCCCAGAGCTTTCAGCCATATTGCCTGAGGATAGAAAGACAAACAATCAGGAAATCGCGCCATTTTTGAGCCAGAGGTTTTCTATGGCCACCCGGCGTGGGGTGACGGCGCCTCGAAGGTGAGCACCTGTCCGGTCCGCGCTTCCGCCAATTCGGCAATTTTGTCCATGGCGCGCCACCCGGTGGCGACGATGAACAACGTTTCTTGTCCACGCCGCCGAGCATGCACGCAAAACAGCCACGGTCGACAGTCACGGTCTCGCGCACCTCACCGCCTTCGCGGACGCGCACGCAGCGCTTATGGGGGAGTCGGCATACTGGCCGGGTCTCGTGTACCAGGCAACTCCGCGACCCGCTGGTGCTGACCGGCGTCGCTCTGGCGATGTCCTTGCTGGGGCTGGTGGCTAGGTGGATTCTGGTGCGACGCGCGCTGTCAATCGATCCTGCGATATTGCTGCGCGGAGAGTGAGTTGGCTGAACGGACTCTCTGCGCATTCCTCCCTAATCCGGTCGAGTTACGAGCCACCCGGAAGTTAACCGCCAGGGCAGAGTTGCCGACTACCTGGCTTTTACCGACCGGGTAGGCAATTCTGCCGGAGACGTTGTGCTTTTAGGCGGCGGCCATTTCCAGGATTGAATATGGGCTCATGGTTGGCACAACACGCTCCAATCGAAGAGCAGATTTTGAAGCCAACTCGGCGTATTCCTCCTGAGTGCGCTCCATGCCACCGGGGAGTGCCATCATTGCAATGTCGAGTTCCTTCGAGAGATGCGGCCCAGGCGTAGGTGGGACAACGGTCTCGATAGTCAGCACTCGGGCATGAGGCGGCATGTCGCGCCGGATGCCGGACAGGATTTTGATGGACTCCGCGTCAGGCCAGTCGTGGATGACATTCATCAGCAGGTAGGCGTCGGCTCTAGGCATAGCGTCGGCGAAGAAATCGCCGCCAACCATGGCGAGCTTCTCACCTTTTTCCGGCGTGACTCCGGCTACTACGTGTGGCTGATCGAAGAGGATTCCCTGCGTTTTCGGTGAACTCTTCAAGATCGCACGCAGTAGGTGGCCACGTCCGCCGGCGATGTCGGCGATGGTGCCGAATCGCGAGAAATCATACGCAGGCAGTATGGCGGCGATGTCGCGATGCGATTTCGAGGTCATGGCCGCATCGAAAATACGGCTCTCCTCCGGGTGACTGACCAGATATCCGAAGACGCCCTCCGGGTGGTGCTTTGCGAACGCAGATTTGCCCGTACGCAACGAATGATCCAGATAACCAAAGGCGCTCCAGAACGCCGGCAGACCGAGCATGCGGACGTAATCCCGCAAAGATTCAGGGTGGTCGGAACGAAGGAAGCGCGATGCATCCGTATGATGCCAGACTCCATGCTTCCACTCGAAGATTCCAACGGAGGCCAGCAGCCGCAGCACGCGATAGAGTGGCTGCGGCTGAGTACCGGTGCTTTTTGCAAGTGCATCCGTGGATTGCGGCTGGTCACCGATGAGATCTGCAATTCCTAACTCGGCGATGACATGCAGGCAACGCGACGTCCAACACGCCGTGGTGAGCTGCATGAGTTGGATGTTCGCGGGGCTCAGCGTAGAAGTGCTGGGCAACGCAGTGTCGGTGTCCATAAGCGTCACCTCGAGGAGAACCGGAGAGAAAATAAGTCGCCCGATTATAGCCCAACTCGGTTCTCGGCAAGTGTTTCTGCACATCCCTCGCTCAAGCCCTTATCTGGAAGCTCGTCAACGGAAATGTCACGGAGCTGTGGAGTGGTCAGGATGCGCGAGTCTCTGGGGGACTGGCAATCTCACCCGATGGACACGCTATTGCATTCTCTGTCCGCCGACACGGCAAGACGCTTTTGTACATGATGCAAGCCGACGGCACGAACGCCCGGATCGTGGCCGATTCGCTTGACCTACAGGGCGCTCCCGCATGGGCGCCCGACAGCCAATCGATCACCTCGGCTGTAGAGGATCGCGGCGTTCCGCACCTCTTTCGCGTGCCCGTCGATGGTCGTCCGCCTGCTGTTTTTGTCCGGGAGTACTCAATCGATCCTGCGTGGGCGCCGGATGGGCGCTTCGTTCTCTACTCTGGGCCTGACATTGGCACGACATTTTCGGTGAAAGCTGTCACAGCTGAGGCCGCGGCCCATCCCCTACCTGCCCTGACCCTGACCAGGGGAGCTCGACACATCGCTTTCCTGCCGGGAGGACAGGCACTCGTGCTCTTGCGAGGAGAGATCCAACATAAGAATCTCTGGCTCATCGCCCTCGACACGGGCGCCGAACGGCAGTTGACTAACCTGACTCCCGACTTCGACATTCGCGACTTCGATGTCTCCCCGGATGGTCGTGAAGTGGTCCTCGAACGCGTCCAGGAGCGCTCGGATACCGTGCTCCTCGATCTTCCCCGACCATAACCATCAACACCGCAAAAGTCCAGTGTTTGCCAAAACAGTGTTTGCCAAAAACCTGCGCGCACTGTCAACGATGCTTTTTCTAACTTCCACGCGGTGGCCAGCGGGATAAGGAATAAGGTTTCCCCGAAGGTAAACGCAGCAAGTATGACTCGAACCCAGTGCGGCCAGAAAAATATTATCTTGAACATATTTTCGTTTAGGGTTTTCATGCAGATGCTGCATGCAATCCGCAGAGGGTAATAAAAGGTTGCCATCTCGGAGGGAAAGATGAACGACACAAGGGACCTGCCTACGCTCGACCAGCTGCGCACCCGCAGGCAAATGCTTGTCGGTGCTACCGCCGCACTTACCAGTCTCGGTATGGGTTCCATTAGCGCACTGGCACATATTGAGGAGGAGGTTTCTCGTACCGCAGAATCCATACACCAAGAACCAGTCTTCAAAGCGAATCCGAAGCGCGTGTACGAAGCACTGACCGACGAAAAGCAATTCGAGAGGGTCACACTGCTCAGTGCGGCCATGCAGTCCGGCATGGCGCCGGGAAACAAGCGCACGCAGATCGGCCGGGAAGCGGGCGGTCCGTTCACGCTTTTTGGCGGGCATATCGTAGGACGACACATCGAGCTTGTGCCGAACGAACGAATTGTCCAAGCCTGGCGTGTGGTCGACTGGAATCCAGGTATCTACTCGATTGTGAAGTTCGATCTCACCGAGCAGGGCTCCGGTACGAAAATTATCTTTGACCAGGCTGGTTTTCCGCAAGGCAAAGGCGAGCATCTCGCCGACGGGTGGAAAGGGAACTACTGGGAGCCGCTCGAGAAATATCTGATTTAAGTTGAACGATCAGTCTCCGAAACGTTGCGGTTGCTTACAAGTGACGGGCAAAACCGGCCGAAGCTCGACATTACGCCATCTAAGCGATCTGATATTCCCGCAAGAGGGCGATGATGGTCTCGCGATTGGCGCCGAAAGCAGTCCACACGGATCGGCACCAATTGTCGATCGCCGTGTCACGTTCAGGCCCGGCAGATGCTGCGAGCACATCGGCAACCGTCATGCTGCCGCGATCCTCGGGCACATACACGCGCGGCCATTCTCGTTTTCTGCGTCCAAGCTCCATGTGTACTCGCTGGACCTGGCGGCCCGAAAACTGTTTTTCAACGCGGAGATAAAGCCCGACCAGCCCGAAAACAAGGCCAATCGGTCTGCTGTCGTCGCTCACGGATTGCACGGCGAACGCGTCCACCACGTGCTGCAGGATAAAGCCAGGGCGGCCCATCGTGTAGACGTACACCTCGTGGTATGCGGCGCGCATGGTATCCATATCGAGCACAGTCTAGCAAGACACTTCAGCACCTGTCGTCGCGCCGGTCCCTCCTGGTCGCCTGGGATCTATCGCTGGTCCGTCGCTGTTCCTTGGGCGTCTCTCGTCCCGGTTACAGCGCATTGTTATGGGCGTCCTGCGAATCTGAGCGCCAATGCTTATCCGGCCCGACGGCTATACGTGCCATGGGTGCTCGGATCTGGCGACGGGAACGACGAGCCTGCCCGAACACTGCGTGCCGCGTTGGAGAAATGGTTCGGCGACGATAGGGCGTGGGAGCGCCATTCGAGTGGCCTGCAGATTCCTGCCTCGGCATCGCAGCGCGATCACTTGGCCTCAACGATTTGGACGGCCTTGTCGAGCTGGAAGGTCAGCACGGTCTCCACCGGCACCCGGAGCGATCCGCCCTTGGTCAGGATCTGAGTCAGCGCGCCACCTCCTGCGCCGGCGCCGGCTCCGATCGCCGCTCCCTTCCCGCCTCCCGCAATGGCCCCGATAATGGCGCCGATGGCAGCTCCACCGCCTGTAAATTCGGCGGTTCGTTTGTTCGCGCCAAGCCCTTGCTTACCGCTTTCTCGCACCTCGCTCGTACTGATTATGTACTGCCGACCTTCTACCGAAATCGATTGCAAGTCCAGCACAAGATCGGAGGTGCCATGAAAGCGTCCTCCTTTCGAAGCTGATCGGATGACCATCTGAGCGTTCGAACCATGAGGAATAACTACATCGCCGTTGGCGTCGAGAACATCGTCGGTGACTTCGGCCGGATAGGTCTGGCCTTCGACGGCAGTGGCTGAGTCGATGGTGTCTTCGGTCCGCACCGAAATTTGCGTGCCGACAGGCAGAAGGTATGTCTTGGTATGAATTGCGGCTCGCGTCGGATGGTAGTGATGTTCGTGCAGGGCGTCGGACGAGGTCCTGGCCGAAGAAGTGTGCCGGGTTGGCGTGGCTAGAGGTTGCGTCGGCGAAGCTGCTGCGGCTGACGTATCGTCATACTCTATGGTTTTCACCTGCGTCGTCGGGATGGTATGCGTCGCATTGTCGTCGCCGGCCAGCATGATTTCCGACGACGAGGTCGCCGTGACCGTGCCGGTTAGCGTCGTACCATCCCGCATCAGAATGGTTGCATGTTGCCCAGAAGCCTGCTTATTCGCGCACGACGCGACGAAGAAGAGGGTGCCAAGCGCTGCGCCGGCTAGAATAGTTCGCCATGTGAGATTTGGCGTGTACGCCCGTCCGCCGGATGCCCTGAATGCTGTGTGCTTCATCGTGACCTCCAACCAAACCATGGTTCTTCGTCGAGGCTGGATCTCGTCCGCGAATTCTATAGCAAAACTGGGATGGTTTAGCTACCGATAACGCGCCGTTCTCTCTCCATCGGGATTCCGAAGCTGGAGGACCGTCAACCCTTCCATAACTGGGTTACGGGAGGTTCCCGACATCATGACGTCTCCCTTCTCGCTGCTTGCCCTTTATTTTGCTGGAGAGATCTCGCTTAGCGGTCCTCCTGCAAAATCATGCACCTACGGCAAAGGAGGTGTTATGTGATGGACTTGATCATCAAACGCATTCAAATCATTGGCAGCCAGCAAAACGGCCCCGAATATCTCTACGAAGCCCTGGATTACGTGGCCCAAGGCAAAGTCAAGTCGATAGTCGAGACGTATCCGTTGGCTGAGGCTACGAAGGCGTATCAGCGCGTTGCGGAGGGCAAGGCCCGGTTCCGCGCCGTCCTCACAATGTAATCCCGATACGAGCAGTCACGCGCCTTCCAGGAGCTTTTCCTGAAGTTGCTCGAGCAGCGGCACCTGACTTTTCAGAAATTTCCTGCCCGCGGTGTCCAGATCAAACCAGGAAGCCCGATCTACTTCAGGAAATTCCTGGGTCTTCCCCGAGTGCGGCGGCCACTCTATCGAGAACGTATTGCTGCGAATTGCACTCGCGTCGATTTCGCCCTCAACTGCCCAGGCGTACACGATCTTGCCGCCCGCCTGTTTGACGGGCTCGAGCGCCTGCAGTTTACCTTTGAGCGGAAACCCTGTTTCCTCTTCGAACTCGCGCTTTGCCACTTCGACCGGGTCCTGGCCCCGGGCGAATTCGCCTTTTGGAATGGACCACGCGCCATCATCCTTCTTGGCCCAGAACGGACCGCCGGGATGAACCAAAAATACTTCCAGTGATTTACCGGCCCTGCGATACAGCAACACGCCCGCGCTCGTTTTTGCCATGAAATGTTTCCATCGATGCGCAGGCGAACGGTTTCAAGTCTTCCTGCAAAGCGTGGTCGTAGGGTGCGCCAGCCGCGTGTTGTTGCCTTCCATAGATTCGTCCGCAGGGGAATGCGGCCTTCTTTTGCATATTCGTCGCCTTCGCTCGAGTTGCCTAAGGTTTTGTATTGCCGGGCAACTTCGCTGCTACTGAACCTTTACCTTCCACCGGTGAATTATCTCGCGTCAAATAGAACAGGAAAGGAGTGATCTGGAAAGGCATTTTCTCGGTTTCCGCCACCGTACCCACCGGCTTGGACTTGAGCATCCGCAACTGATCATTCCAGGGGTCGACTTTGATGCGTCCTCCAAGGGGCAGGGCAGCGATGACTCTAGCCGTCGGCTTGGCCTCGGACTCCGCGGAGGGCGCCGCCGACGCGAGGGTCCAGTCGGTTGGAACCCTGTTGCCCAAGTCCGGACTTATAAGGTTGGGGATCTCCTTCGCCCGGTTCTTGAGCGCCTGGAGGAAAAGTTGCGCGGTGTCGTAGTGCTCCTTATAGGGCGAGTTCCCGAGGAGTTCGATCCCCTTCCGGTTCGCGGCTTGTTCCTCTTCCGGAGAGCGGGCAAAGTCAAAGTGGCGAAACGTTGCCTTCTCGTCGAAGTGCAGGGTGTCAAAGAACCCAAATTGGGTGTTTACGTGATGTCCGAGTAAGAGGTGACCCAGCTCGTGCGCCAAGATGGCCGCAAGGCTGGCTTCGTCAGGAAGCACGTCGATCAAGCCACGGCTCAAAACGACAGTGTGCCCCATGCTGAAGGACTCCAGCGTTGAAGTCATCAGGATGCGGCAACGAACTTCCGGCTGGATGTCCAGACCATTGCTTACTTCCAAGTTGTTGACCACCGTCTCCAGCACTTTGTCCACTTCGCCTTGCGGCGCCAGCAAGCCCTTACGCTCCAAATAGTCCATGACGTTTAGTTCCGCCTGTCGGTTCCAATAATGTTCCGCTTGAATTGGCGTATAGTCGTTGCCGGTATCTGCCAGATCATTTATCGCCGTCGGGGCCTCAATTAGCACCTTACTCAGCTCTTGTTCTTCGTGAGCGTGCCCAAGGTTGTAGCCCCAAAGCCGCGTCTGCGCGCGGAAGGGCTTGAATGCCATTCTCGTCATCTTCGGGTCATGCACGTTGCCTTGTTCGACGTATACGAAGGCCGGCAGCCATAGGTTCTTTCCGACACTGGTCCGCCAGCTATCGAAATTGAAATAGTTGCTGGTCAGCGAGTACCCACCATAGGCGCCATTAAAGCGCACGATGTGATAATCCTGATCCTCCACCCAGATGCGCCCTACGAACCGTCCTTTGCCTGATTTCGGCAACGGCTCGACGTCGAAGACCAGACAACGAACTTCCCCTAAAAACTCGCGCCGGAGATACTCGATGTTGTAGTGCTGGCGGTCGAAACCGTACAGGTCCACGTAGATCATCTGCAGGAAGCCGCCTGGGACAAACTGCGTTGAGAAAAAGTCTCGCAAGCCTCCGAGCAGCTTGCGCTTTAAGCCAGCCTCGCGCTCCAGCGGCTCGAGCTCCAGTCCCCTCGCTAACTCGGCCCGGCCAAGAAAGTATCTGTCGCCGTTCGGCACCGCCTCTTTCTCTTTGTCTGGCAGCAGATACTGGATGTAGGTCTCGACCAGCGGCGCATACTGGCGAAGTAGTTGCACCTCCGCCCGCTCCTGCGCCACAATTCTGTCCACCACCTGGTTCGTGCCTTCCAGCTGCTGGGCAGTTGCACCTAGCGGCATGGCACTAAGTGCCAGCGCCGCTGGCAGAATTTTGAGGCTGCGCATTATGCCTCCAACTTGGACCTTGGAGAAAGGTCTCGGTCTCCCGAGACCACGGCCGCAGTCCAATTTTGGTACCGTCTTTGGATATTCACTGTATCCTTGCATACTGGATGCCGAATTGCGGGCAGCCGGTTGCAAGGCGGATGCCTAGATGGTTACCGAGCCGAGTTGGCGTGTTCCCTTGGTTTTCCGGCGAACCCCGCAAATCGCAAAAGGTGGTACGCCCACGAGAAACGGATTCCTAGCCTCTGAACCAAGATTTGCGCTAATGTGGGGCTTCAGGAATGAGGTTGCAAGGCACCCTGGTTTGATGTAAAGCCGGGTCTTCGGGCATCAGGCAGTCTTAGGAGGTTGCCAATGAACATGACGACAAGCACTCGAGAAGTAGGCGGGGTCACCATTGTGGACATCAGCGGGCGGATTGTTCTCGGAGAAGAGAGCGCTGCACTGCGCAACTTGGTGCGCGAGCTGTTAAACAAGGGACATAAGAAGATTCTTTTCAATCTTGGCGACGTCGATTACATCGACAGCTCAGGCTTGGGACATCTGGTCAGTGCCTACACCAGCGTGCAGACGCAGGGTGGAGAATTGAAGCTGCTCAATCTCACGAAAAGGGTCCAAGACGTGATGCAAATCACAAGGCTGTATACGGTCTTCGACATCATGGACGACGAGGCCGCCGCCGTTAGGTCCTTCGCTCCATCGTCAGCGGCGACCGCTTGATTCCAACGGACCATGTTGTCGCCACCCATCGTGAAACACACACGGCTTTGAAATTGCCGGCGCGGAATCTCTATTTTCGGCGAGTATCTTTTTCTCCGGCAACCCTGCCATCAGGCAAAGGGCAGTTCCCGCGCCAAATCTCAATGGAAAACGCGGTCGAAGTCGTAGTAGTCGGAAAAGCGCTTGATCCGGCCTCTCTCAATTACAACAACGGAAGCGCCGCGTCCCAAGATGCGCCTAGGTGCAACCGGCCGGACGGTGCTGTCGCCGATGAAGGTTCCTGTCCAAACCCATTCAGCGGCCACCAATGAGCCGCCATCGACGATGCTAGTCAAATGCCAGTTGAGATCGGGCAGATCCGCAATCGTCGTGCGAATCGAGCGTTTGATTTCGTCGGGTCCCACGTCGCGGGAAGGTCTGGCCATGTCTTCGTGAACTGCGTCGGAAGCCAGCAGTTTGTCCAGTGCGGGAAAGTCGCGCCGATTCCACGCCGACACGTAGGCTTCGAGTAGCGCCTTTCCCGATGGCTCGGTTTGCGTTCTTGCTTGCCAGCTAAAGGGCAGCGCGAGGACGCACAGAAAGATCGCGGAGGCGAAAAGACGTTTCATCATTGGAAGCTCCCGTATTGCGGGTCATCGGCACACCCACCGAGTGGAATTTGCCGCACGCACCAAATGAGCGGATTGTGCAGCCGCCCCGGCCCGGGCAAGGCTCTCCATCATACACATACTGCGAGGGGCCGACCGTGCGCTACAATTCGTAAGCTCCCTGATCGGACCTACTGCCTCACTCCAGTAAATGAATCATATGGCGAAGGGTTTGAAATGTTGCCGCCAAAGACTCGCGCTTTCTTGCTACTTGGGTGGGTTGCCATTTGCTCGCCTCAGCCAGTGTTTTCTCAAGACACGGCCGCGAGCAAACCGAGAGAGTTGAAAATCCCCGGCACCGATGGCCAACCGTCCCTCTCGGTTCGGATTTGGGCAGAAGGACAACAGGGCCTTGTGGCGGTTCGGGATGAAAAAGGGACGGAGGTGCAGAAGCTGGTATGCCGCCTCTTGCCCGATGCCGCGGACCCGAAAGTGGAGGAGCTAGCCGCGGTGCGCAAACAATTTGTAACGCACTTCGTGATCGCTGACTTGGATTTCGACGGTCACCTAGACCTGGCAGGGATTCGGGAATTTGGCGCGAAATGGGCGCGGTACTCCGTCTGGCTTTACGACCCAAAGCAGCATAGGTATGGAAAAGATTTTTTAGCGGAGCAAATGGAGTTGCTGACAAATCTCAAACCCCTTGGGGACGGTCAAATCTCCGGTTCTCACATGGGACCTGCCAATAGTTGGATAGCCGTCTATCGGGTTGTGGGGTCCGATGGGAGCTGGCCGGTGCGACAACTGGTTCCGATGCGCTCGTGTTTGTTGGTCGAATCGACGCCCGACGGAGAAAAACCGACGGCAATAGTCATTACGCAGGTGGAGGGTGAGCAAACAGTTGTCCACAGACAAGACGCAGCAAAAATGGATGCGAAGTCGGCTCTTGATCAGTGCAGCTTCGGCGCGCTAAAGGGCACCACGCCCGAGGTGCTGTTCCTCAACCGGACGAACGATGGGGAAGGGATTATGGCTCGGGTTGCCCAGACGATAGTCGTTACCCTGCAAACCATCGGCGGCGGCCAATATGGCGAACCGAAAGTCTCTTCCTCGTCAGTTCGATTCGAGAGTAGCTCCTTTCCGGCAATGCAGAACCCAGGGGGCCCTACGCAAATCTACCGTTTCATCGCAGCCGAGGAAGGAGAGGCGAAACTGGAAATCCCTCATAGCGGTTCAAATCCACCTTTCAAGCTGACCATTCAGGTAACTGCGCCGTGATCGCTGGCACCACGGTGGCATCTTTTCCATGGGGACGCATAGCGATTCGAAGTTTTAGGCAGCAGACACGTCCAGGGACGATCAAGTAAAGACCTCATTGCAAATGCCGGTGTTTGCCTGATTGCGCGGCTAAGGGTATACCCCAAAATTGCGACTTAACCCGAGTCCTCGAATAGCGTGACATGGGGGTGAATCTCTTGGTGGGTTTTGCGGCCTCCGTCGCCTTGGAATCCGGAGAGTTTTACCCCCACCTCCATTTTTTATGGTTCTCCCCGAGATCCCATCATGAACGGCCGGAGCGAGAAGCGGAATTTGGATATACCGAGAGACTGGCAACTCACCAGGCGCTTCAAATGCCCGACGTGTGGCAAGCGTTACGCTGTCGTGGAATGGAAGAGCGAGCCGAAATGTCGACAGTGTGGAGACGCGCTTTATTGCGAGGATTCGCAGGGCAAGCCATCTAGTCTAGTCTAGTCTAGCGCAAGGCGACTCCTCGGGAGCGGGTTAACCCGATCGCCAAGGTCACTCGCGTCAGGCCAAGCCAGTGGCCACCATGCTGCGATTACTATCCGAAAATCCACAATGTGGAATTCACGGGCGCGGCGCGTTCCCGCTCGCCGCAACCTTGCCAAAGAGGAACATGGCGGTAGGTGTTCCACAGCAAGGATTGTCTTTCGACGTCGAACGATTCATGGCGGAAGTGCGCCGCGAAGAGGGGTGAGTGCAAGATGGGCCATGCCGTCGTTACGCACTCTTCTTAGTGGCTCTCACCTTTGCCCAGCGCGCCCTCTGTGCCTTCGACATCTTGGCCCGTGCACTTGCGGAGACATGCCGTTTCTTGTCGCGACCGACGCTGTTCTTTCCGCCCAAGATCTTGATGGCTGTATGGACTGAACCCAGCTGCCTTTGTAACTTTAACGTTATCGTTTTTCAACGCTTCAAGGATGTTCATTGGTCCTCCGGCGAAAATCTAACACACGAAACCGGGCACAGATGAGGTGTTAACTCGCGGGGCTATGGCACGCTGAAGCAGCATGAAAATCGGTGAGCTTGCGGGCTTGCATTTTGCTTCTGGCGGCGAGAGCATTTGGCTTTGGAGTTGCGATGTTGCAAGCGGGACAACTTGTACGTGTGAATCTAGCTGGTCTCGAGGCCGAGGGCGTAATGTTTCAGGCGGCGGTTACCGACGCCGTTGGCCACATCGTCAAGCAGACCTCGGAACAGCCACCCAGGTACCTCGTAAAGTTGCTGTTCTCCTTTCGCGGAGTCACTGAAGTCGAGGTCCCTGCTGAACGCATTCACGCGGACAAATAACTCGGTCGAGACCGTTCATGAGGACTGGAGCCCGCATGGATTCATAACATGGCCATCGGGCTCCACACTTACCTCAATCCCGCTGTTTCCGTCGGGTGTTTCCCGGTCTAGCGCGCACCGGGATCGGAAAAGTCGCGTGCGGATACCACAGGCGGTTCCAACACTTTGGGCATTGCGCCCCCGTTTGTGTGGAAGCTAAAACCTGCGATAGAAAACTCAAGTTGTGACCGCAAAGTGGACAGGTCATACAGGCGTATCCCGTTTCTTTACGTCCGACGCCTTGTCGAGAATCACACCGAACTCCTTGATAGCGTAGTCACGATTGGGTTCGATAGTAAGGATTGCGACGCAGACTATCGTATGATCACGAGCCGAGGCGCGGAACCGATCGAGGCGCCGCAAGACCGGCCGTGGGACGCTCGGACCGCCTACGTAAAAGGACCGGGCGGACTTACGGTCGAAATCGAACAGTTGTTGAGTGACACTTCGAGGTGACCAAGAGCCGAGGCCGCAGATTTGGGCGAGGAGCGATCGGGAACCCTTAACTGGGGCCATCTTGGGACAAGAAAGAGGTGTCTCGGATAATCCGGAAGCTGCCAACCGAAGGCGGAGAAATGAGTCATTGGATTTTAAGTTCTCTCATAACGGCCGACCGCTCTACCGCTGAGCAACCGGGGAGCGGCAACCACAGCTTAGTTTCCTTCTTGTACGGCAATGCGCCGCACGCCGGGATTTTTTGGCGGTGCATCCAATAGTTTGAAGCGTGCTCTTCGACCGCAGCCCAGGTCACAACGGGTCTGGAGGGGCGTGGAACCGCCCATTCGGACTATAATCCTCGCATGGGGTCCGCAAGGGATGGTTCCTCAGGATGCCCGCATCAGCGAATTAAGGCGCTAAGTGTCGGTTGGAAAGCCGGGCTGGTGATTTGGGATGGTCACGGCTCGCAAGCGCGTGCAGCTGTTTCGTCGCATCGGTCGCAGGTCAGGTGTCCGAGAAGCGCGCGTTCGGAGTTCGGAGTTGGTCTGATCCTTGTCGCGTTCGCTCTCGAATCCGTCCTGTAATAGCTCACCCTCCTCGGAGGCTAACGAGGCGGAATGGAGCTGAAATTGAGGAGGCCGGTTACCCATACGTGGAGTAACGACGGAGGGAGTGCGTTCTCGTGAGTCAGGGCAGTCTGCTTCTCAAAATGGAATTACGCAGTAACCCTGAGACGCTGTGCGTAGTCCGAGATGCGCTCGGGAAACTCGCGGAAACGCTGGGGTTTCCCGAGACGGAATGCCGCGCTGTGGTCCTAGCCGTCGACGAAGCGCTGACGAACATCATTCGCCACGCCTATCAAGGACAGACCGAACGGCCGATCGAAGCATCCTTTCGTCGCATTCAGGTGGCCCGGGATGGCCTGTCGAAACCCGCCCTTGAAATTGTTCTGGAAGATCGCGGCATCAGGGTCAATGCCCAGAAGCTTTGCGGCCGCCCCTTGGAGGAAATCCGATCCGGCGGCCTGGGTTTGCATTTTATGCGAGAGAGCATGGATGCAGTAGAATTCCGGCGCAGGTGGGGCCGTAACCAGTTGCGTATGGTGAAATTACTGCGCACGGCAGATCAGGCGAAAGGCTATTGAGGGGAATCTATGTTGCAGATCTCCGCTCGGCATTTGGACAAGACCACCATTCTGGATGTGTCGGGAGACATAGATCTGGCGTCGACCCCGGAATTTCGGAAGGCCGCCTTACGGGAGCTCCGCGAATTGCGCACGCCGCGTGTGCTGCTAAACCTGACGGCGGTTCGCTACATTGACAGCTCCGGCGTGGCCTCCCTGGTCGAAGCGCTCAAAGCGTCTCGCGACCTGGGCTCGCGCCTCATCTTGTTTGGCTTGAGCTCCGCGGTCCGGGAAGTTCTGCAACTGTCCAAGTTGGTCAGGGTTTTCGAGATCAGGGACACCGAAGAACAGGCCGTGGCACCCTAGGGTTGGAAAGCTGGCCGTGAAGGTCATGGAACTGACATCGCAAATCGGAGGATCCGTCACAGACGGCCTCGCGTATCTGGGAGGGTTGGCTTCGCTTGCCGGCCGCGCTGCGTATTTCACCTTTGTCGCCCCCTTTCGTGGCAAACCACTCCGTTTGCCGCGTGCGGTTTCGCAAGGGATGCAGGTCGGCGTTCGCGCGCTACCGATCCTTTCCCTCATTACCTTTTTCATCGGCTTGATCCTGGCGCTGCAGAGCGCGTATGAACTGCGGAGATTGGGTGCTCTGACTTTTGTGGCTAACGCCGTGGCGATTTCGATGACCAGAGAACTCGGACCGCTCATTACGGCAATCGTGGTCATCGGTCGCTCGGGATCGGCGTTTGCGGCGGAAATCGGCACAATGAAGGTCTCGGAAGAAATCGACGCCCTGGAGACGATGGCGATCCAGCCAATCGATTTCCTGGTGACGCCGAAATTCCTGGCGATGATTGTAATGCTGCCATGCCTCACGATCTGGGCCAATTCCATGGGGATTCTGGGAGGAGCGTTGTTTGGCGTAGCGCAAGCGGATTTCACCTTGGCGCGTTACATTCAGGCGTCGCTCGATGCGCTCTTTCTGCGCGATATCGTGACGGGATTGGTCAAAAGCTTGATGTTCGGCGTCACCATCACTGCGGTCGGCTGCTACGAAGGGCTCCTCACGGGAGCAGGAGCCGAGCAGGTGGGACGGTCGACGACGCGGGCCGTGGTGGTTTCCATATTTCTGGTTATCCTGGTTGATTTGGTTTTTACGACCCTCTTTTTCTTCATGAGCGGGCGGTAGAGTTGCCTGTATCGGAGCAGAAGCCGATGGTTCAGACGGCCCAACAAGCGGAGACGATGATTTCGCTGCGCAATCTGCGCGTGAGCTATGGCGATCGAGAGATTTTACATGGCATCAGCTTCGACGTGATGCGCGCGGAAACGCTGGTGATTCTAGGAGGTTCCGGTTCCGGCAAGAGCACCCTCTTGCGCACGCTCGTGGGTCTCGAACGGCCGAGCTCTGGCGAAATCTGGCTTCGAGGAAAAAATCTAGCGGCGATTTCAAGCCAGGAGATGGACGAGATTCGCAAGAGAATCGGGATGTCGTTTCAGGGGGGCGCGCTGTTTGGATCGATGACGGTTGGCGAAAACGTCGCTCTCCCCCTTCGCGAGCACACCAAGCTCGAGGATTCGACCATTGAAATCATCGTGCGGCTCAAACTGGATCAGGTGGGCTTGGCCGGATTCGAGAACTATATGCCATCGCAGCTCAGTGGGGGTATGAAGAAACGCGCCGCGGTAGCTCGCGCCTTGGCGATGGATCCGGAGATTCTCTTTTTCGACGAACCCTCCGCAGGTCTCGATCCGATTATCGCCGCGGGCGTCGACCAATTGATTTTGGAACTAAAGAAGGCTTTTCATATGACCATCATTGTGGTTACGCACGAGCTGGCGAGTGCGTTCCTGATCGCGGACCGCATGGTGTTGATCGATAAAGGAAATGTGGTGGCCATTGGCCCAGCCGAGGAGATGCGTTCGAGCACGCATCCCCGGGTGCGGCAGTTTCTCGACCGCGTTGCCGAGCCGGAGGTTGTCCAAGAGTTGGACTATCTGCAAATGCTGACGGAAATCACCCGCCCGGCCCGTTAAGCGGCGGGGAAATGAGGTGTGCGATGGATTCGAAACACGAGCAGGCCATGGTGGGGTCGTTCGTGCTCTTGGCTGGCGGCATCCTCGTCGCCATGGTTTTTACGCTGAGTGGCGCTTTCGGGGGCGCAGCCAAGACCTACCATGCCTATTTTCCATTTGCGGGTGGCCTGGAACCGGGCGCAACGGTCCGCTTCGCGGGGGGACCGAAGGTCGGACGTGTCGAAAAATTGCAGCTTGACCCGAAGGACTCGTCGCGTATCGAGATCACCTTCAGCGTGAAGTCTGATCTGCCGGTGAAGACCGACAGCCGCGCGAAGATCATGAGCTTAAGCCCACTAGGCGACAATCATTTGGAAATTCTCCCGGGAACCGAGGAAGCCGCTCCGGCTGCAACGGGGACACTCTTGCCATCTGAACCTTACGTCGATTTCAATGCGATAACAGAAAAGATCAATGATATTGCGCCGCAGGCCCAGCAGCTTCTTGCTACCCTGAATGGCCGCGCGAACGAATTGCAGGTGACGCTCGCACGCGTAAATGATTTGCTGAAAGATTCGAACCGGGCGAATTTTGCGGGCGCACTGGCGGAGACGCGTGGCATGATCGCCGAAAACCGGGCTCCGGTGAAATCGGCGGTACAGAACCTGAGTTCTGCAAGCCAGAGGCTGGAACCCCTGCTTGAGGACCTGCGGAAAACTTCGGCACAAGCAAATCAAGCTTTAGACCACATCGATTCCTTGATTGGCGAGAATCGGAAAGATGTTCGTCAAGCCGTCGTCGACCTTCGACGGTCGCTGGCTACGGTGACAGATTTAACGGGACGCCTGGATCAAACGGTGGATGTGAATTCAGAGAACATCGACGAGTTGCTCGAAAATCTGCGGCACGTTTCGGAAAACTTGAGAGAATTCACCAACACCATCAAATCCCGCCCCTATTCCCTGATTCGTTCCAGCAGTCCGCCAGAGCACAAAACAGGGGATCCTCGATGAGCCCTGCGAAGGCGAACGCGGGCACAGGGCAACTGGATAAAGCGCAGTCGTTTGCGTTGATCAAAGCTCCTTCGATAAAAATGAGAGTTGCGACGTTTCTCTGCGTGCTGATAGCCGGACTTCTCGGCAGTTGCGGGTCAGCGCGCCCCAGCAAGTATTACCAGTTGACCGTTCCCGGCGACACCGCAACCGGGGCGCAAACAACGGATCCCGCCCCGGCCGAGAAGGCGAGCGATCGAGCGCCCCTGACGTTGCTCGTCGGCAATCTGTTGGCCTCTCATCTCTACCGCGAAGACCACATCGTCTATAGCGGGGCCGGGGAGCAGATGGGGACGTACGAATACCAGCGCTGGGCCGAGCCGCCGACCGAGATGGTGCAGGAAGTCTTGCTCCGAGCGTTGCGCTCTTCGGGACGCTATCGCGCGGTCTACGCGCACCGGAGCAATATCAACGGCGACTTTCTGTTGCGCGGGCGGATCTATGATTTCAAAGAAGTTTCCGGGAGCTCTATGACCGCCAGAGTGACTGTGGAATTTGAGATGCGCGACCTGAAAGCTGGTGCAACGGTGTGGACGCACTACTACCAACACGACGAACCGGTGTATGGAAAGGATGTTCCGGCAGTGGTCGCGGCATTGGATAGGAACGTGCAGCGGTGCGTGAAAGAAGTTTTGGGAAGCTTGGATGAGTATTTTGCCGCACATCCTGCAAAGTAGATCGAGACTCGCGGCAATTTTGAAAAAGACAGCTCTAAGGCATAACAACTCACATTTTGCGGCGAAGGGTCAGCAGGGTTACGTCGTCTTCCAACTCGCCGTCGCGGCCGTGATACTCCTGCAGTCTCCCTAGCAGTGCCTCTGAGAAATCCGCCAAGACGAGCGGACGCGGCAATTCCTTCAAGGTTTTTTCCGCGAGTTCCCAAAAGCCTTTTGCCGTGAGTTGTGCTCCCGCCGGCGAACGAACCTCCGTCGCGCCGTCGGAGAAGGCCAGAATCATGTCTCCCGAGTTCAAGCGCACGCTTTGCTGGTTATAAGTTTCCCCGGTTATATATCCGAGAGGGAACCCCTCGAGGCCTTCGCCGAGTTCTTGATACTGGCCTTCGCGCTCGCGCCACAAGAGCATGCGCGGATGCGCCGCGTAGGCAAAATTGAATTCACCCGTCATGCCGTCGAAAGTACCTGTAACCACGGTGGTCAGCCGGAGCGGGCCGTCCGACTCTTCATTGGAGAGCGTGAAGACATCATTGAGCGCGCCCAACAATCCGGCCGTGTCTCGAATGTCCTGGAATTTGTGCAAGAGATGATGGACATGCCGGGCGACGCCGCTGGCCGTATATCCGTGGCCCACGCAATCAGCCAATACGACCCGAGCGAGGTTGTCAGTGCAAGAAAACACCGCGGAAAGATCACCGCCCTTGTCTCCGTCGGAAGGAACCGCAATCACGTCGCTTTCCAATCCAGCCAGTTCCAAAGAACGGTGAGCGCGCTCGTTACCGGCCCACAGTTCCATACAGCCGAACGGGCGCTGGTCCGACGGTGTACATGCGAATTGCTCGCGTTCGACTTTCTTGAATCTCATAGCTCTTTCGATGCGGAGGAACCCAATCCAGTCACTGGCCGTGCGAGCTTAGCACTCTTCCGGCCTGCTCTCGGTCAGCTGGCTATGCGGGGCACAGTAACCCCCGGCGCCACCGAAGCTTACAAGGATCGGTTCTCTTCTTATTTCGGGCGAGCCGCTCCCGGAACCGCGCCCTCGATCACACTTCCGGTCTTGTCTTGCGGGGTCTTGCTTGGCTCATTGCGCGCCGGCTTGAATCACGCCGCAGGCGATGCGTGCGCCAGAGTTGCCGGACGGATCAGTCTTGTAATCGTCTGCCTTCTCGTGAATCAGCAGAGCGGTGCCGCCTTCATGGAACAGCGAGTTTGGCCCCTGGCCAAGCGTTGCGTTTGGGTCCAAAAGCGACGCTTTGCCGGTTCCATCGGCGCCCACTTCGATATTCAGCAAGTCTCCACCGTGTGGTCCTTCGGGATTGTCTCTTCCGTGCTTCTTTGAAGTTGGATTGAAGTGTGCCCCTGCGCTTGTGAAAGCCGGGCCTTCACATTTTCCGACTGTATGAATGTGAATGCCGTGCGTGCCGGGCGGCAGCTGAGATACCTCGACGTCGATACGAACGCCGCTGCCGGAGGGGTGGATCGTGGCGGTGCCGACCTTTTGCCCTTGCGCGTTGACAATGTCCGCGTGGCCGGACAACGGCGCTTGTCGTGGGACGGCGCATGTCGTGCTCACCGTCATCGCTAAACCGAACAGGCCGACGATGGCCGTCATAATCAAAAGTCGACGCATGGAAATCTACCTCCTAGGAGATTTTAGGGACCCTGGAATGTCGTTCGCAGCCTATTCCTATATTTGGAGCAGTGTCAACCGTACCCTATGTCCCTATAACAGGTCCAGGCGGCCTCCGCCTCCCGGGAATCGAATCGTTGCGCAAGATCGCGGACGGCCCAGCGAGCGGATAGCTCTCCCCTTGACAATCAGGATGAGAAGCGTATGCTCCTCTTGTTTGCCAGGGGAAAGGCCAATGCCTAACAAACCGAGTGATCTCGTGCAAGGCACGCTAGATATGCTCCTTTTGAAGACGCTGGCGCTCGACCAATGCACGGGTACGGCATCTCCGTCCGAATCGAACAGATGAGCCGGGGCGTTTTTCGCCTGAATGCAGGCTCGCTGTTTCTCGCTATTCAGCGGCTCGAAAGAGCTGGACTGATCAAGGGAGAATGGAAAGAAACGGAGAACAGCAGACGAGCAAAGTACTACGCTCTGACCGAACAAGGGCAAAAGAGGCTCAGCAGCGAAACGCGAGAATGGGGCAAGCAAGTGGCGGCGATCGCGAGGATTCTGGAGGCCTCGTAAGGCGAAGTCATGTCCTTACTGCGAAACATAGCAAGCGGGCTTCGCTCGCTGCTCGAAAAAAAACGGGCGGCGGGAGAGCTGGACGAACAGCTGTACGGCTTCCTTGCGATGGCGGCCGAAGAAAAGACCAAGCAGGGGATGACCCCCAAGGAAGCTCTTCGGGCAGTACGCTTGGAGCGGGGGACTCTCGAGGCCACCAAGGAAATCATCCACTCTGCGGGATGGGCGTTTCTTTTGGAGACGTGCTGGCAAGACTTTTGCTACGGTTTGCGCGCACTGAGGAAATCGCCAGGATTCGCAGTTCTTGCGGTGCTGATCCTGGCGTTGGGTATTGGCGCCAATACTGCGGTTTTTAGCGTTGTGCATGCAGTGCTGCTTCGTCCGCTGCCCTACAACGATCCCGACCGACTGGCCATGCTGTGGGTCAGCGACACGCGGTCGGTTGGTTGGGCGGTCTCCGACGGAAGCACAAGTTACCAGGACTACCTCGAATGGCGGCGTCAGGTACATTCCTTTCAGGACCTGGCTGTCTTCTATAAACGGGGCTGGTCCGTGGTTACTCTCACTGGCGAGGAACCGAAGAAGGTCCAAGGCGCGTTCGTATCGTCGAATTTCTTTCCGTTGATGGGCGTTCCACCGCTCCTTGGCCGCGCCTTTACCGAGGAAGAGTTGCGGCGCCGCGAACGGCTGATCGTTCTGAGTTATGGAGTCTGGCAATCGCGCTTCGGCGGATCGCCCGAAGCCTTAGGGCAAAAGCTTTATATTGACGGCAAGCCATGGCAAGTCGTGGGTGTTATGCCGCCAGAGTTCCGCTTTCCTTTCCTCGCCGGCAATTGGGAAGACCACATTGAGGACGAAGTCCAGCTGTGGGCGCCGCTGACAACCAATCCATCCGATGAGCCATCGGCGAGCGGCTCATTGAACGTGACGCGCTCACCGGGCAAGGCCCGATTCCAAGTGGTGGGAAGACTGAAGCCGACCGTCAGTATCGGTACGGCGCAAAACGAGATGGACACCATTGCCGGGCGGCTGGCGGGCGAGTATCCAGACTCCAACAAGACATTGGGCGTGCGGGTACGGCGACTCGACGAATACATCGCCGGCGAGATGCGCCGGCCGCTATTGCTGTTGTCCCTCTGCGTCTTGCTGCTGTTGCTTATTGCGTGCACGAATCTCGCTACGCTGTCACTGGCGCGTGGTGTCGCACGGGCACGGGAGTTGGCGGTGCGCGCGGCCATCGGGGCCACGCGAATGCGGCTCGTTCGGCAGCTGCTGACCGAGTCGGCGCTCCTGGCGATTCTTGCCGGCGGCACGGGTTTGCTACTCGCAGGGCCCACCGTTCGTCTGATCGTTGCGCTGTCGCCCGTGAACATCCCCCGGCTCGATGAGACCCGCATGGATGCCGCCGTGTTGGCTTTCAGCTTTTTGCTCGCGCTGCTTTGCAGCCTGGCGTTTGGATTGGTGCCGGCGCGACGATTCTCAGCAGGCGATCCACACGAATTGCTGAAGACCGGGCAGCAAAGCACAGCCACCAACACGCTGCCAATGCAGGGGTTGCTCGTCGGCGCGCAGTTTGCGCTCTCGCTCGTCTTGCTCGTGAACGCAGGCCTGTTGATTCGCAGTTTCGTGAAAGTGCTCGAAATAGACCCCGGATTTCGGCCCGATCACATCCTTACGGTCAGGATGCTCGTTAGCGATCCGGACGCAGCTCCTCGCGGCCGCATCGCCGATTATTACCAGCGCGTGCTCGAACGGCTGCGGCAAATCCCGGGAGTGCAAGCGGCAGGTACTGTCAGCAACATCTTTTTTCGCGAGGAGAACCGGAATCATGCACTCCGCCAGGTGGAGGGACATCCCGCCGAGCCCGAAGCGAATTGGACGCCGCTCGTTTGGGCACAGATTGGCGGCGACTATTTTCGCGCCATGGGAATCCCCCTGCTCAAGGGCAGATACTTCCATTCACTGGATGGGCCGGGCTCTCCTCCCGTGGCCATCGTTAATCAGACGCTGGCGAAACGCTACTGGCCGGGCGAAGATCCTATCGGCAAACGGCTAAAGGGATTCGATCCGCGTGGACAGAATGACGACTGGGTGACCGTTGTCGGGCTTGTTGCGGATATGCGCAGCCATGGTCTCGAACGGGCGCCGATGGCGGAAATTTATGAAGCTCAGGCGCAGAGTGGCGAAGCTACGCCCAATCTCGTGGTGCGCACCTCCTCCGGCCCGGTCTTGCCGGCCGAGACCATTCGCGCCACTCTCCGTTCGCTCGATAAGGGTGTCATTCTCTCCGGCATCGAAACCATGCAGGACGTACTCCATGAGCAGACAGCACCGAGGCGGTTTCAGGCGTGGCTGATGGGACTGTTTTCTTCGCTTGCGCTGCTGCTGGCCGCGGCAGGCGTCTACGGAGTGATCCATTACTTTGTTGCGCAGCGCATTCCGGAGATCGGCATTCGAATGGCCTTTGGCGCAAGCCGCAAAGACATTGTTGTGCTTCTTTTGCGCCGTGCCGTGCGCTTCGCCGGCACGGGACTCGCCGTCGGGCTGGCGCTAGCGTATTGGTCAGCGTCGCTGCTCAAGAAAATGCTGTTTGGCATTACCGATACAGACCCCTTGAGTTTTGTCGGCGCTCTCTCGTTGCTCGTGCTGGCCGCTCTGGCGGCCACGTACTTCCCGGCGCGGCGCGCGACACGCGTCGATCCGATGGTGGCACTTCGTTACGAGTAACTCATGGCTCTCGGAGAGCCACAACGAAGGATGAAAATGGACCCAGGCACCTATGCTTTGTTTTCAACGCGATAGGCAGCTATTTTCATAGGAGTGACCCGCGCTGGAATCTTGGAGACGCGGAGCAGCCAGCTCGGGCTCAGTGCGAGAACTTTGCAGGCGTCTTAAGCGGGTGAGCGATGTCCTTGCTGCGAAATGTTGTAAGCGGGCTGCGGTCGCTTTTCAGAAGGGAGCAAGTCGACCGGGACTTGGATGAGGAATTGCGCGCCTACATGGAGATGGCAGAGGATGGGAAGATGAATCAGGGGATGAGCCGCAAGGATGCGATGCGAGCGGTGCGGCTAGAGCAGGGCCATCTCGAAGGTGCAAAGGAAGTCGTCCGCTCTGCCGCCTGGGAATCGCTTGTGGAAACCTTCCTGCAGGACCTGCGCTACGGGCTGCGCGTACTCCGCAAAAATCCCGGCTTCACAACCGCTGCCATACTGGCCATTGCCCTGGGTGTCGGAATCAACGTCGGCATCTTTTCGGTGCTGAACGGAGCTATGCTGCGTCTGCTCGCGATTCCCCGCGCAGAACAGATCGTGAGCGTGGACCAGGTTTTCCATGGACAGTTCCAGCGCGACACTCACGGGGAAACCAGCATGTTCTCCTACGCGGAATACCTCGACTACCGCGATCACAATGAGGTCTTTTCGGGTCTCTTGGCCTACGAGCCTTTTATCGAAGCAACCCTTGCCGGCGGCAAGTTGCAGCGGCTTTTGGGGACCGCAGCCACTTGCAACTATTTCGAAGTTTTGAACGAGCATCCGGCACACGGCCGGGGTTTTGTCAGTTCCGACTGCGCCGCTCCGGGCGAAAACGCTGTCGTGGTGATCAGCGATGGGTTATGGCAGGGGACATTTGAAGGCGACCCTTCACTCGTAGGCAAGCGAATCCTCCTGAACCGAGCGGCGTTTACCGTGATTGGCATTACGCGCCCAGGATTTACAGGCACCGAGCCATTCCCGAGTGCGTTCTGGGCGCCCCTGACCATGCAAAAAGCTCTGGACTCAGGGCGCGATTACTTGACCAGTGACAATGTAAGCTGGCTGGCGATGCTGGGACGGATGCGGCCTGGCGTGACGATGGAGCAGGTGCGCGCGGACCTCGGCGTCATCGCCGGACGCACTGACCAACTATATCCTGGACGCACTACTTCGCTAGCCCTCAGCATAGGAACATTCTTCAACAGAGCGGACGAGCGGGAACTCCTGATCCCGGTCGCCTCGGTAATCTTCGGCGCTTTCGGACTCGTGCTGTTGATTGCTTGCGCGAACGTTGCCAATCTTCTGCTCGCGCGAGCTTCCGTGCGCCACAAAGAGATGGCGCTCCGGCTGTCCATCGGCGCCGGCCGGGGGCGTCTCGTGCGGCAATTGTTGACGGAGAGCCTCCTCCTTTCCTTGACGGGAGGGGCGCTCGGATCGGTGCTTGCGTTCGGGTCCTTCGCGAGCATCACGCGGTTCGTGGTATCTCACCTGCCGCATCAGTTTTCAACTCTCAGAGTGAACGTTGCGCCGGACTTTCGGGTACTGGCCTACGGGCTGACGCTGACCGTTTTTACCGGAGTTATGTTTGGGCTGATTCCGGCTTTGAAGAGTTCGCGGCTAGACTTGAATACTGCTTTGAAGGAAGACAGTCCATATTCCGACGATGGCAAAAAGAGCGGACTCTTGCGCAGCGGCTGGTGGGAGCGCAGATCGCCGGGTGCATGATCCTGCTGTTGGCGGCCGGACTCCTGTTGCGCGGACTTTATTGCGCCCAGACGGTCAATCCTGGATTCGACGTGAACGACCTCGCGGGGGCATTCCTCAACCTTCGAGCGCAGGGCTACGATGAAAGCCGCGCGCCTGCGTTTGTACAACGCTTGCGCGAGCGGATCGCAGGCCTCCCCGGAGTGATCGAGATTGCGCAAGCGGAGTGCGCCCCGCTGAGCCACGACCGGAGCGCTGGCGACTTCACGGTTTCCGGCCGCGACGATAAAGTGGAGATCGAATACAATCACGTTTCGCCAGAATACTTCTCCGTTGTTGGGATTCCCATTGCGCGTGGCCGTGGCTTCGCGCAAGCCGATGCGCGCGACGATGCCTCGGTGATCATCGTCACGGAATCAACGGCTCGGCGTCTGTGGCCGGGCGAAGATCCACTGGGGAAACGATTACTCCGCGGCGGGCATCAAGATACGGTGATCGGAGTGGCCAAGGACGCGCAAGTTTCCCATCTCAGCGAGCTCAGCTCCCCGTACCTTTATTTTCCGGCCGGGCCACGGGATAACGTGCGCACTTATGTGCTGGTACGCTTCTCTGGTCGTTTCATGCCGATCAGCAAAGCCATTCGCGAGGCGGTCGCGTCGCTTGATGCCGACGTCCTGTCGACATGAACACGGTCGAAGACTACCTCGAAGTCTGGCGGATTCCCTCGCGCATTGTAGCCGCGCTGTCTACCGGGCTAGCCGCCCTGGCTTTGCTGCTTGGCTCGATCGGCGTCTATGCAATGGCGTCGTACCGGGTTAGCCGATGCGTGCGTGAGATCGGCATCCGCATGGCACTCGGCGCTGATGGCAGCGAGGTCATGAGCCCTGTGCTCCGGCAGGCAATGCGCCCGGTGCTGCTCGGCGGGCTGGCGGGCGTGGCCGGATGTGCTGCTGTGTCCCGAGTGCTCTCCAACATGCTTTTTGGTGTCAGCGCATATGACCCTATCGCCTTCACTTCCGCGCTTTTCCTGCTGCTGGTTGTGGCCTTGGTCGCGAGTTACATCCCGGCGCGGCGTGCAACACGCGTCGATCCGATCCTCGCCTTGCGGTACGAATAATCCGTCGCGAATGTTGACGCAGGTAGCACCCAGGGCGAGAAATTTGCAGGCGTCCTCGAGAATCCGTAAGTGGCAATAGACGAATAGAGTTAGCGGTTTCTCTTCCGGTTTTTTTCTTCCATGACGAGATCCATCCGCGTGGCATGTCCTGAGATTCCCGAGCGGTAACACTCTTTTGGCCATTCCGTCTAAGACCATTAATGATTCCCGACCGGGAATATCTGTTGAAGGTTGAGCTCTCCCGCATGAAGTCGCCGAGCGTATGACGCCCAGATCCGCAAACGGTGCGAAGCGACTCCGAAGCGCTTTCGCGATTGAGCTAAGCAACGTTTCCAATTTCTTCAATCAGGTAAACCGCTGCACAGTTCCGATCCTGTCCTGATCAGCTACAGAAACTAGTGATGCTTCGATCGAAGATAACTAGCCCCTGGTAATACAACATCGATGTATACTCTCGGCAATCAGACAGCCCAGACAGAAACTCCAGCGTATCGCGGATTTTTGAAATTTTGCGTGCAGTGATTTCGTATCTTTGAAAAAGCCCCCTTGATTACAGCAAGCCATGCAGGCGAGGTACAAGTATGGGTGAAGGAACTCCTGCGGTTGCTTCGTTTCATCCTCACGAACAATCCTGGAACTCTCATGCCCGATCATGTTGTAGTTGACGTCAAGACCGGATTCTCGCGATTCGCCTGAACCGGCCGGAGAAGACGAACGCCCTCTCCAAGTGTAGACGGGTTGACCGAGGCATTGACGAACGCGGATGGCGATCCCGCCGTCCGCGTTCCTGCTGATCGCCGGAGCGCCGGATTGCTTCACCAGGGGAATGATCTGGCGGACTTTGCCGCCAAGCCGAGGCAGGTGTCGCCCGCCATCCGTTACCTGAAAACGCTCGCGACCTCTTCGCAGCTTGTGGTGGCCGCCGTTGCGGGAGCGGCCATCGGCATCGGTACGACGATGCTGTTGCACTGCGATCTGGTGTACGCCGCGAGCGCGCGGTTCCAGCTTCCGTTCGTGAGCGTGGGTTTGTGCCCGGAAGCCGCGTCGGAGCGTCCTGTTGCCGACGCTCGTGAGTACTCACCGCGCCGCCGAACTGCTGCTGTTCGGCGAGAGATTCGGCGCGGAAGCGGCGCGCGATCTGGACAGCGTGAATCCTGTCGTCGCCGATGCGGATCTGCTCGCTACGGCAAAGGCGCAACAACTGGCGCAAAAACCTCCCCGAGCGCTGCGGACGACCAAGATGCTTCTCAAATGTGGTCAGGCCGAGGTCATCAAGCAAGCCATATCGCGCGAAGGCGAGCAATTTGCGGCGTTGCTCGAGAGGGAAGCAAAGCCAAATGAACGGAGGAGATGTCCAATGATGAAAAAAGCCGTAATCCTGGTCCTTGCGATCATGGTCTCAGTGACCTGCAGTCCCGCTCGTACTCAAGCACCGCGTCCAGCTCGGAAACACAAGAATCCACCGCCTACACCGAATACCGTGGACCCCCAACTTGTCGACAAACTTGCTGCCGCAAAAAAGCCAGCCGTAGGGCAGCCGCTGGTCATCGAGGGGAGCACGGTATGCGGACCGAGAGGCAATGCTGCTGACACAAAGATGCAAGAGCTAAACAATAACAAGAACCGGACCGATGAACCGGCGGACGGCGATTTAATCCCGATTAGTTGGGATGACTTGAACAACTTGCCTGCTGACAGGGTGAACGATATTCAAGGCGCTCCGGTGTCTGTCGTCGGATATCTTTCAATCCGCGTGAAGCAACAAACGGGGGCACCCGGTGAAACGACGAACTGCAACCTTTTGAACCCCGACGAAGTGGATTGGCACATGTATCTTACGAAGGGACCAAGGCAGCCGATTAACACCGCGATCATCGTCGAGACCACTCCTCGGGTGCGCCCGAATCACAAGTGGACGACGCAAATGGTGGCAGCTTACGTCAACCAGATGAAACAGCTTCGTATCAGCGGCTGGCTCATGTATGACTTCCAGCATCTCGACGTAGTAGGACGGGACCGCGGAACAGTTTGGGAAGTACATCCCATAACGAAGATTGAAGTCCAAGACCAGGCAGGGAATTGGGCAAATCTCGAACAGTAACCCTCGCCAAGGATTTTAGTGGAGGCTTTGAACAGTCCAGATTCCAAGGGCGAGATGGACTCCTAAGATCGTCCGAAGCCTTTGAGCGGTGTCGGCTGTCGTCCACTATTCGAGTTTTATCTGCTTGGGATCGGAAACGACAATCTCCGGCAAACCCGCATAGGCGGTGATCTTTTCCGCTCACGCAGATTTGCTTTCCTTTGTAGTCTTCCTCTGGCTTTCCAAACTTGCTTCGGTTTTCAGTCCAAATCACTACAGTAAAGATTGGCTTCGGATACGGTTTGTCCAAATTGAGAAACGTTGGGTGTCCTTTCGAAGACTCCGCATACCTGGCGCTAACCACCTCGCCGCAAACGGTCGCCGTCTCGCCAAAGTGCTGTTTCGCCTCGGCTGCGGTTAGCTTCTTCTGGGCACTGACTGGACTCGCGAGGATGAAGCCCAAGAAGAAAATTTGCAAAGGGCGATGCGCGAATTTAGTCATACAAGCCCCCAAAGCTAGTTCCGTTCAGGCTATACCAGAGATCGCATGATCCTTTGCTCTTGTGCCCTATGAGAGACGAGGGAGCGGAAAGAAGCAGAGTTTTTCGGGCTGCTTATCGGCCACAGACTCCGGGACATCCGCGAGGCGAAAAATCTGGAGCCAAGACAGAATTCGAAGGGCGACAGGTTTGGTGAGGCGCCACCTCTTCTCGCTTCGAAAACGGTCATAGCCTCTCGAGCGTGGAAACCTTACAAAAGCGGGCTGGCGCTTGGGGTACGCCGTTCGATCAAGTCTTCTACGAAGGAGGAGCCTCCCCCTGAACTCGGCGAAGGTCTCCCGAGCTGTTTCGGATAGGAAACCGAGAGAAGTAGGTAATTGACAACCCGCCGCGACAGCATATAACGTCTTTGCTGTCCCCTTTCTATATATATTTCGCCCAGCTTTCATCTTTCCTGGTCGGAAGGGTATTCCGGGTGAGGCAAGGATCAAGGATGGGTCGCCGTGTCAGAAACCAAAACCATTCTTTACATCGATGACAAGCGAGATTCGCTTGATGTCTTTCGCGCCCACTTCGAGAAAAGTGGCGACAAACTCTTGACTGCCGCAACGGGAAAAGAAGGACTCGAACTCCTGGCGGGAAACAGAGTGGACGCCGTCGTTTTGGATTATCAGATGCCCGGCATGTCGGGTGGGGCGGTATTGCAGATAGTCAAGAGGGTCGCGCCCGGACTGCCGGTCCTCGTCCTCGCTGAACGGTCAATGTTCGTCCCGCAGGATGTCCGAAACGTGACGACCGTGGTTCCCACCAGGGGCATGTCGACATCCAAGCTGGTGCGAGCTGTTGAGACAATCTGCGAAACTAGAATTGCGAAAAGCTTGCGGCGCGGTGCAGCGTCAGCGTAGGCTCGGCGAACCTGCACCCTCTCTAGAGCCTGCCCGGGCGAAGCCTCGCTTGTCCAATCGAGGAAAAGCATCTTCGGAGCCGCCGCCCCAGGTTTTCCTCTTGAGCTCGGCGCGGGATTAACTATTCGGAGACATCGCTGATTGCGGATAGATCCGGTTTGCGCAGGGTTCGCTATGCTTCTACTTACCAGCCGGTAGGATTTGCCCCTCTCGGACCGAACCGTGAACAAAAATTTGTCTCTTCTAGCCATCGGCATCGTGGCAGCGATTTCCGGCTGCGGCGGTGGGAGTTCGCCGGGGCCGCAGTCCGTCTCCGTTACGCTTTCGACTATGCCTCCGGCGTGGCTTGCGACGGCTGGCACGGCGAGCGTGGCGGCCACAGTCCAAAATGATCCGGCCACTCGGGGAGTGAATTGGAGCTGCACTCCTGCGACCGCGTGCGGTGCTTTCAGTCCGACTTCAACACCGAGCAGTAGCATGACGACGTACACCGCGCCGGCAACGGTGCCGACCGGCGGCAGTGTAACCATCGTCGCGACTTCCCTAACCGATGCGTCCAAGAGTGCCAGCGCGGTGGTCGTTATTTCCGGAACCGCGTCAAATACCACGCTGAAAGGCCAGTATGCCTTTTTGATTAGGGCACCAACCGGAAATTCGGCGGACCGGGGTACCACCACGTTTGCCGGGAGCGTGAATGTCGATGGGAATGGGAATATTTTAGGCGGGATGGAGGACATTGTTTCCACCATTTATCGGGATCAAGGGGATCCCATTCTCGCGACCTCCGTTGACCCGGTCTCGTCCTATGCCGTTGATTCGAGCGGGCACGGCACAATGACGATTCACACGCAGAATGGGGAAACTCTAAGCTTCAGTTTTGTTCTTACCTCCGCCTCGCATGCGGTGATCATAGAGACAGGCGGCAGCCCGGGGAGCGGGACCTTGGACTTGCAGTCGGGAAACTTTGCCACGTCACAAATCGTCGGCGGGTATTCCTTCACCGTGGAGGGAGTCGACACTGCGATTCCGCCGACAGCGAAGGTCGCCTTTGGCGGCGTCTTCAGCTCTGATGGTCAAGGGAACATCACCGGTGGAACGCTCGACACCAATATCGGCGGCACCGTTACCTCGCAGGCTTTTACCGGGAGTCTCTACCAAGCACCGGACCCTAACGGCCGCGGGAGATTCACTGTCGTTCCCATGCCGGGGATAACCAGGTCTTTTACATTTTATATGATCTCTTCGAAGGTGCTTCGGCTGTTCGAGGATGACAACGTGGATTTAACAGGTGGAAGCGCCTATGCCCAGGGCGCCGCAGCCGCAACCCTTTCGGGGAAATTTGTTTTCGAACATTCCGGCTGGAGTTCCACGGGGCGAGCGGTAGCAGCCGGACAATTGACCGCAGACGGGGTCGGCAGTATCAGCGGCGGCGTCTCGGACGCAAACGTGGGCGGAGCGGCACCTACGACTCCGAGCGTCGCCCAAGCTGTTAACGGCACCTTTGCGTTTAACAAGAGCCTGGAGGGCACGCTCAATCTGACAGACGCAGCGGGAAATTCTACTTTCAACGTTTACATGGTCGATCCGTCCCTCAATGTTCTCGATCCCAGCTCTTCAAACAGCGGAGGCGGCGCGTTGCTGCTGCAGACGGACGCAAACATCATAGGAACAGGCCGCTTCATTCCTCAAATCTCCTCGACTCCCGCTGCGATTGCGGGAAATCAAGGGCTCAACCTCGAGAATTCGATTGCCGCTTCAACTCCGAATGAACTGGATCTGGTTGGCGTGGTAACCAGCGACGGTTCCGGAAACTTGATCAATGGCGTAGCGGATTTTGATCAAAGCACGTCCGCGAATACCGTCGGGCCCTTCACCGGCACCTTCGCCGCGGACGCTGCCCATCCCGGCCGCTTCACTGGGAGTTTCAACATCCCGACGCCAACGGGCGGGTATCCGTTCATTCCACCGTCGGTGACCACCTTCAACATCTCGTTCTACCAGGTGAGCGGTACGCAAATTCTTCTGATCCAAACCGACAATACCGCGAACGTGTCTGGGTACCTACTTCAGCAGCGCCTACCCTAGATGAGCAGTACGGTTTTCTAGGCGCAGCGAACAGGGCAGACCGCTGGGTCTTCGAAGCGTCTGGGCCCAACCCGGTGTCGCGACGGTATCTTGCGGTAGGATCTTCGAGATACCTCATCCAAAGATGTTTACGTTCAGGAATTCATTGCGGAATTTGCCGTTCGGATCGTAGGTCTTACACAACTCAATAAACTCAGGCATCTTTTTGTAGATGGATTTCAGTTCCGCAGGGGAAATCGTAAACAGCTTTCCCCAGTGCGGACGAGCCTTGAATGGTGCAAGTTCGTTTTCAATGACCGGCAGCAATTTTCTAACCGCAGGCCAATCCTGCTTCCAGGTGAAGTGAATGGTGACGCAAGGTTGTTGGTAGCAGGGGCTCATCCAAAGATTGTCCGCAGCAATGGTGCGGATTTCTGTAATCAACAGATGTGGGCTCACTTGTTCATGGAGTCGCTCAACAGCCAAAATGGCTTCAACGGCGTGATGGCGAGGCACAAAATACTCTGACTGCAATTCCTTCCCGGCGCTGGGGGTGAAACCCATGCGAAAGTGTGGAAGCCGCTCGTACCAGGGGCCCGGAACACCCATCTGCTCGGTACAGTTTTCCGCGGAGAGCGCCGCAATAGGATGAAAATTTCGGGTCGCCCCCTTCGCTCCGAAAAATTCGGGCGCGGGAGCAAAAGCTTGTCCTTCCTCCACGCGGCTTTTGATCCACAACTCGTTGACATTCTTGTTCCGCCAATCCGTGAACAGACTGACGCTGTAGGCGCTGGATTCGATGGCCTCAAAGTGGTCCTTTACTTGATCCAAGGGCATGTTCAAGTAAACGTACTGCCGCATCATGTAGGCCGGCTGAATGTCGAGTGTGACCTTGGTGATGACGCCGAGCGCGCCCAGCCCGACAACGGCTCCTAAGAATTTCTCGCCGTCCTTCTGCCGGGAAAGCTGAATCGTGTCGCCGCCGGCAGTAATCAGTTCGAGAGCCGAGACTGCCGTCGCGAGGTTTCCATTCCTGTCGCCGGAACCATGAGTTGCGGTGCTCGAAGAACCGGCAATGGAAATGTGAGGCAACGAGGCCAAATTGTGTAACGCAAATCCCTGTTCATGAAGAAGCGGGCACAAATGCCCGTAAGTCATACTCCCGTCGACGGTTACGGTGCGCTCCGCCGCGTTCACAGACAGAAGCTCATCCGCGGGCTTTAAGGACAGGAACTCCGTGGTGCTGTCGGCTATCTTGTTAAAGCAGTGACGCGTTCCCAGCACTTTCAACTTCGCCTGTTTCCCGACGAAATCCCGCGCCTGTTCCACGGAGCTTGCGGTGTACATATTTTCGGTGCCGTATTCCAAGTTGCCGGCCCAGTTTTTCAGTTTGCTGTCCGGAAGCAGCGTCAGGAGTGGGGAGACAACGGGTGCTGCAGCCATTCCAGAGAAAAGTTTGATAAACCTTCTTTTGTTCATGGCAAAAGACTCGTTACCGTGGAGTGCGACATCATCGCATTGCCATTCCAGAACGGGAATCCGCGCTCATTGTACACGTGATTCTTTTGCTCGGGAATACACTTGCGGGTGCCGCTGTAGTGATTGACTTGCATGCAGCCATGACCATACTTAGTGCAAAATTTTTCCGGAACGTTTTTCGGGACCTCTTCTACTCGATGCGCTTGATGAGGACCGCGGTGAGGTCGTCTTGCTGCTTCGTACCGTTCGAAAACGCCAGGATGGCATCGTAAAGGCCTTTGATGGTTTGATCCGGCAGCAAGCTGCGCGAGCTGCGAACGGCATCTTCCAGCCGCTGCTTTCCAAATTCTTCCTGCGCTGGGTTTTCAAATTCCACAAAACCATCGGTGATGAGCAGGAGAATGTCGTCTCTTTCGAGTCGGATTTTCGTGGATGGTTGGGAAACGAAATCTGGAAGAATGCCCAAGGGCACGCCTTGCGAATCGATCTCGCGGAAGGAATTTTCAAGTGCGGAGTACAGCAGCAGCGGTCCGTGCCCTGCCGATAAGATTTCCAGTTCCCCTGTGCTTGAAGAGCAGGCGACTCCCACAAAGGTGACAAAACGGCTAGGATCGAGATCGCGGGAAACGCGAGCGTTAATCTGCGTCATCGCGGCGAACAGATCTGTGTGAACGGCAAAGCTGGAACGCGCGTAGGCCCGGCACGCGGCTGCGAGCAGAGCCGGACCGATGCCGTGCCCGGTCACATCGCCAAGCACAATCATGAGGCGGCCGTCGGACATAACGTCCCAGTCGTAAAAATCGCCGCCGGTGTCGTCGGCCGGCTTGTTCCAGCCGGCGATGGCGAACCCGGAAAGGTCCGGCGGCTTTTGCGGAAGCAGCGCCCGCTGGATGTCGCGGGCGGTCCGTAAGTCGTGTTGTACCCGATCGAGCTGGCGGCGCGTTTCTGCCTCCCGCAAAGCAGCTTCGACATGTTTGCGAATCTCCCCGGCAACGCCGCCGGCGATGAAACCGCTCACGAGCAAAATGAACGCATAGAGACTGACGTCGGTTTGCGTGACCGGCGCTGGAGTTCCCGGCCTAGGAGGTACCCAACCAAGGGAAATGGCTGCGGCGAGGTAGGTAAAAGCGGCAGTGATGCCCGCGAGACGACAGATCCAAGGGTCGAGACGCAGAATCGAAAGGATGATGAAAACGAAGAACAGCAGCGTGGCGGGCTGGCCAAGGGACGATAAGCCGAGGCAAAGTCCGTTGTCGTCAGCCAAGCGACTCCGATGGCGGGCACCGCCGTTTCGAGAACCGTACTAGTGAGCCAGAGGAAGCGAGGGAATTCCTGATCCTTGTGCAGTGCGCGGTTGACCAGGTGTAGCATCGCGTACTCAAAAAGGCCGAGCGCCGCGGCCAGGCTGAAATTCCATGCGACATGCGGGCTGAGGACCGTGGTGTGTAGGAGAAAAACGCGAACGGTCAGAGCCACGAACACTACGCCGAGAAACGCAAGCAAGCCGAAGATGCGTACGCGCTCGCTGCGGAGTTCTGCTGCGTAAAATGCGTGCGAGGAGATCTGACTGTGGCCTATTGGCTGCGCAAGCATGGACTCGTTCCGGCGGTAACGGCCTTAACCAGGCACCGTGGTATTGCACGCGAGCTGGTATTGAACAGGAGTGCTGTGGTCATTTTTGGTTAGCAGTCCTCCGGTAAGTCTCCTGTCGCAAAACGATCGCTGGGAGTGAAGTGCCGACGAACCGACCACGAGGAACTCGTATTTTGCCTTCCATTGGAACTTCATCTTGTCTTTATCAAGAGTAAATTGGATTGCTGTGTTGGCTGGCAAAATGGCTTGCTGAGATGATTTTGGCTGGCGACACTCATATTCGGCAGCAGTTGTACGCACCACATACTGCTGCCACAGCAGATTACTAGATGCCTTCTTATTTTCCTTCTTTGTGCCACGCGGGCGGAATTCGTTGAAATAACAGTGCCAGCCGTCGGCTTTTGAGCAGAAACGCTAAGGGAAGCCATCAAACCCCGAATTGCAAGGCTTAATAGGTTTTGATTCATGTATCGCTTCTCTCGCCGTGGGCCTCGCGCTGAACGCTTGGAGATAATTGGCCCCTTTTTCACGGCAAGGCAATCTGCCAAATTTAAGCGTCAGCTCAAGAAACACGCAGCTGTAAGTACTAACAGTTCTTATTTGTCGAGCCGGGATATACGGTCAAGGCTCAGTAGCGCGCATCCGCCGAAAGGTTCCAACCGATGCTTGATACCATCCTTTTTGTGATACTTGGTCTGCTTGCTTTCTGGGTGTTGACTGCCATTTTTGAGACCATAGCGCTAAAAGACCATCCCTACCTGGCACGAGTTTTCGCGGCGGTGCTTACCATCGTTTCGGCATGTATCGGGACTGGATACCGCCATTGGTGGCAGGTATTGATTGGAATAGGCGCTGCTTTTGCCTACCTCCAGATATTGAAGGAGTCTCACCGCAAATCAGCGGAAAAATCACAGTAAGGAACTCCCGTCCGACGCTTGCCGCAGCCCGATAGACCGCCGGCCATCAACTTGATTGGTTCCCGGACTTTGAATACAAGCTGACCAGTCGTGCGACCAGAACCGCCAGGAAAAGTTGCCCGCCAACGCCTTCGACGATTGCAAGGCCCCGAGCTACATCTGTACGCGGCGCGATGTCGCCATAACCGAGCGTCGCCAGTGTGACGAAGCTGAAGTAGATTGCGCTCGTTTGGGAGAATTCGCCGGGGAAGACAAAGGTGCCAGATTTGATCTGTTCGAGAACCCAATACAAGAGACCGAAGCAAGTGCCAGCGAGCAAATAAGCGCTGAGGGCGGCACACAGATGTTCGGTGTCGACCTTTGTGGCATCCATGGCGAAGCGCAGGGCAGCAACCGCTGCAAGTAACCCGATCAGGGTCCAAATTCCCATCGTCATCGCCGATAAGACCCTATTGCCGAGCCAATCAGTAAGCGGACGCGCCAGCCAGGCAACGATCAGGAGCACCCAGAGAGGGGATCGGCTTCTCACCGTGTCGGCGGGTATTACCGCGGCGAGCAGACTCGCGGCTACGAATGACTCAAACAGCGTTCCACTCAATTTTAGGGCGCTAAGAACCGGAGCTGCCACCATGGTAAGAAGGAGCGTACTGAACAAAATCGAGTAGCGACGGCGCAGGTAGTTTCCCGCGAAATCACGCAGGATATTGTTTCGCTCCCTCTTCATGTTGCGCGTCCCGCAAAGAGATACGGGAAAGGAACAGCCAAATGAAACACTCCTTGTGTTTCTGGAAACAACGGCGTGTTTCTCAAATCTTCTGAATACTCGCGGGAGCCCGATCTAGCCAGGCGATGAACAACTTGTAGCCCACCGACAAAACGATCGCACCAACGAACAATCCGACAATGCCCAATGCCACGAATCCGCCAATCGCGCCGAGGAATACCACCGCGATGGGAACCGCGGCGCCTCGCCCCAACAAAAGAGGCTTTAGCACGTTATCCACCAGGGCGACGATGAGGCACCAAAACATAAAAATCACGGCTTTCGTAACGCTCGAGACTGCAAACATGTAAATCACGCAAGGAACAAGGATAAGCGTCCCCACCTGCAGCACTGCGGCAATTAGAAACACCGTGGCCCACAAGCCGGCGCCCGGCAATCCTGCCACGAGGAAACCAAGGGCCGCGAGAAGCGATTGGATCAGTGCCACGCCGAGAATGCCTGTAGCAACGCTACGGATCGTGGAGCTGGCGAGCCGCTCAAACTCCGTCCCCTGGTCGCCAAATATACGGGTGGCGAATGAGTGCGCGGCTCCCGCAGCGCCTCGGGCGTTGGCAAGAAGGATTCCGGCAACCACCATGGAAAAAGCGAATTGCAGCACCGTGAGACCTATTCCCGCGGAAGCCGAGAGCAGCCAAGGGACGACGGCTTTGATCTGAGGAGCAAAACTCCTTAGTGCGGTGGCTATGTTCGTTGAAGCCAGGCTCCATACACTTTTCAAGGGAACGCCAATCACAGGCCAGGTTTCGATGCTGGCAGGGGGTGGTGGGATGATCGGGGTTCCGTCCTTGAGGTGTGCTGCGAGGGTTTGGATACCCCCAACCAGTGTTCCGGCAAGCAAGACCACCGGACAAACTAAGAAAGCCAAAAGGAGAATGGTAATAACGACTGAGGACAGGACTCCGCGGTCGCGCAAGGCGACCTGCAACTTTCTGTAACTCGGATAAACGGAGATGGCGATGATAATACCCCAGGTAATCAAGGGGAGAAAGGGACGCAAGAAAAGGAAACAGGCGGCAACCAACAGAATGACTAAGCCGACGTGGGTGGACACTTCAACACCGCGATTCACATAGTCCCTATTGTCCACCAGTTGTTCCGTCGTCAAGTCGGTATGCTCTTCGCCCCTCTGACCGTTCCAAAGTTAGAGGGCCAAGGCTGGTTCCCCCACTGGCAGAAATGACAGTTAGACAGGCTCCCCATGGACGATTGGTTTGAACGTATTGGGAATGTAAAGGTCGAGGGAGGAGCGCTTGATGTACAAAACCTGAACTCAGTTCTCGAGGTGTTTATCAAAACGGTATCGAAGATGCCTGGATACATGAGGTGCCAGCCCCGATCCAACATCAAGAGCTTCCGCAACCGTGGGTTAGCGCGAGCATGCGACAGTTAAGCCTGCCCGGGCGTATCCTGGCACTGATTCCGCCATGCCAGCGCAACCCCAATGGAGAAGTGGGAGAGGGATCCGGCCCAGGACTTTGCGTGAGCCCGCGTGAAGCGATAGGGAATCGATGCAGGTGTTGACCTGAGCTGAAGATACTTCCAAAGCAGAACGCCGACGTAGTATGGTATTCGCGGTTGTGCAATTTCAATCGGTCGAGGAGGGTCCTTGATGCGACCGATCATCTGCCGATGGCTTCCGGCCACCGCAATAGTGTTGTGCCTCCCTCCGCTGGGTGCCTGGCAAACGCCGTCGAACCCACCAGAGAAACCGGTAGACTTCAACCGCGACGTTCGCCCCATTCTCTCGGACGCCTGCTTTGCCTGCCATGGCCCCGAAGAGGGCAGCCGCCAGGGCAACTTGCGGTTGGACACCACAGAAAGCGTGTTTGGAGATCGAGACGGGTACCGGATCATCGTGCCCGGCAACAGCGCGGCCAGCCGACTGTACCAGAGGATCAGCGCTAAGGAACGACGCATGCCACCGGCATCTTCCGGTAGGACGCTGACGCCCAAGGAGATCGAATTAATCCGCGACTGGATCGATCAGGGCGCCAAGTGGCAGTCCCACTGGGCGTTTGATCCGCTGAAGCGACCGGCAACACCAGAGGTCAAAGACAGAAACTGGCCAAAGAATCCAATCGACTATTTCACTCTTGCGCGCTTGGAAGCCGAAGGGCTGAAACCTTCCTTCGAAGCGGACAAGGCCACGCTGCTGCGACGCGTTGCTTTCGATTTGACCGGGTTGCCGCCCACCCCTGCCGAAGTGGATTCCTTTATGGCGGACCACTCTCCCGACGCCTACGAAAAGAGAGTGGATCAGTTGCTCGGGTCGCCACACTACGGTGAGCGCATGGCCATGCAGTGGCTAGATCTAGCGCGTTACGCCGATACTCATGGGTATCACATCGACAGCTTGCGCGAGATGTGGCCGTGGCGGGATTGGGTAATTAACGCCTTCAACCGCAACATGCCTTTCGACGAGTTCACGATCGAGCAACTGGCCGGTGACCTGCTTCCGGGCGCAACGGTCGAGCAGAAAATCGCGAGCGGATTCAACCGCAACAACATGATCAACTTCGAAGGCGGCGCGATACCGGAGGAATATCACGTGGAGTATGTGGTGGACCGCGCGAGCACGACGGCAACGACCTGGCTGGGACTCACCATGGGTTGCGCCCGCTGTCACGATCACAAGTACGATCCGATCAAGCAGAAGGATTTTTATCGATTTTTTGCGTTCTTCAATACCGTCCCTGAGCGCGGCCTCGACGGGTACGAGGGAAATGCCGACCCGGTGCTGCCGTTGCCCACTTTGGAGCAAAAGCGACAGCTGGACGACCTCCATCAGCAGATCGCCAATGTTTTGGCGGCCATGCCTGAGAAAGAGGTTTTGGCTCTGCGGAATGAATGGCAGAAGACACACATCGCCACATTGCCCGAGCCGCCGAGCGATGGGCTCGCGGCCCACTATACGTTCAACGGCGACCTGTCAGACGCCTTGTTGAAACACGATGGAAAACTCGTGCGAGGCGAAGTTGTCTATGAAGACGGGCCAACCGGCAAGACCGCTGAATTCAGTGGCGAAGCGGAAGTCCGCCTGGAGCAAGCTGGAGATTTCGACGCGCGCGAGCCGTTTGCGCTCGGCGTGTGGGTAAATCTCTACGGGTTGAAGAGCAGCGAAGTTCTTCAGAAAAAAGATTCCTCCGAGCACTGGGCTGGCTATGAGCTTGGTTTTGACGACGTCGCGTACACAGGCAGGCATCAGCGGAATCTTCGCGTCGTTGCACGGTTCGCGGAGCGCTGGCCTGATTCCGCTATCGAAGTGCGCACCAAGAATCGTGTGCCGATGGATGGCGCACACCACGTACTGGTTAACTATGATGGTTCGGGCAAGGCTGCGGGCTTGAAGATCTGTGTGGATGGCAGGGTTTGGGAAACCGAGATAGCCAAGGATACGCTCAGCGGCACCTTCCGGACTTCCGCGTCTTTGGAAATTGGGAATAAGGATACCGGGGGCCTGTTCCAAGGCCAACTCGATGACCTGCGTATTTACACGCGCACGCTGACCGACACTGAGGTCGAGAATCTCGCCGTGCACCTGCCTGCCCGCGTGCTGTTGACCGAGCTTGCCGGTGCTCCTGCGACGGAAATTACGACGCTCGAGCCCGACAAGCCGCCGCAAGAAGCCGATATCGGAGAGCTGGCCAAGGCAGAGAGCAAGGAACAGAAACAGGCGCGGCTCGAAAAGCAGCACCAGGCCCGCTTGACCGAATACTTTCTGAAGCACGACGCCCCGGAGAAATACAGACAGCTTTACTCTCGCCTGGCAGAACTGCGAAAAGAGCGCGACAAGCTCGAAAAGTCCATCACCACGACCATGGTGATGGCGGAAATGTCGAAGCCGCGCGACACCTTCATTCTGGGCCGCGGTCAATACGACAATAGGGGTGAGAAGGTCACGCCCGGTGTTCCCTCGTTTTTGCCTCCGATGTCGCGTGATATGCCCGCGAACCGTTTGGGCCTGGCAAAGTGGATCCTCGACCCCTCGAATCCGCTCACCGCGCGTGTTGCGGTGAATCAGTATTGGCAGCAGTACTTCGGAACCGGGATCGTCAAGACCGCCGAAGACTTTGGCTCGCAGGGTGAACCGCCAAGCCATCCTGAGTTGCTTGACTGGCTGGCCACCGAATTCGTGGGCACGGGTTGGGACATCAAGGCGATGCAGCGGCTGATAGTTACCTCGGCGACCTACCGCCAGTCTTCCATGGCATCGCGCGAGCTCATCGAGCGCGACCCGGAAAACCGGCTTTTGGCGAGAGGGCCGAGATTCCGCCTGCCGGCCGAGATGGTTCGCGACAATGCGCTGGCGATCAGCGGATTGCTGAACGACAAGATCGGCGGGCCGAGCGTGTATCCGTACCAGCCAAAGGGCTTGTGGGAGGAGATGGCGTTTGGTGAGGGCTATTCGGGCCAGAGTTACACGCAGTCTTCTGGCTCTGACCTATACCGCCGCGGCCTGTACACCGTTTGGAAGCGCACCGTCCCCCCGCCGTCGCTGACTCTGTTCGACGCGCCTGACCGCGAAAAATGCACAGCTAGGCGAACGGTGACCAATACGCCGCTGCAGGCCCTGGCGCTTCTCAACGATCCTACCTACGTTGAAGCTTCGCGCGCGCTGGCGGAGCGCACGTTGCGCAATGGGGGCAAATCCGATCGTGAGCGCATTGATTTTGCTTTTGAGCTGGCCACGGCGCGAAGGCCCGATCCACGGGAACGCGCTCTGCTTCTGAACTCGCTCAGGGAATTCCGCTCCACTTACCGCCAGGACCAGGTGAGCGCAAGTAAACTGCTAACGGTTGGCGAAACGAAGGCAGATTCAAGCCTGGCTCGACGTGAGCTCGCAGCCTGGACGACGCTAGCGAGCATGATCCTGAATCTCGACGAGACGATGACCAAGCAATAGCAGAAGGCGAGGCAGAGTATGGGTGACATGTTGACTCCGGAAATGAGCGCGGCAATGACGCGCCGGCAGTTTTTCCGGCGGAGTACTGCGGGAATCGCCATCGGCATTCCGGCCCTGGCGACGCTGCTCTCAGCGGACGGCTTTGCCGCGGATACTGCAACCGATCCGAAAACCGGCGGACTCGTGGGGCTGCCGCATTTCCCGCCCAAGGCCAAACGCGTCATCTTTCTGCACCAGTCCGGGGCGCCCTCGCAGATGGAGTTGTTCGACTACAAGCCTGACTTGGTCAAATTACAAGGTACGGAGTTGCCCGATTCGGTGCGACAGGGGCAGCGCATCACCGGCATGACCTCCGGGCAGTCGTCGTTTCCGGTGGCGCCATCCATTTTCAAATTCAGCCAATACGGAAGGTCGGGTAGCTGGATCAGCGAACTGATGCCCCACCACACGAAGATTGTGGATGACATTACCATCATCAAGTCGGTCTACTCGGAAGCCATCAACCACGATCCTGCAATCACCTTCCTGCAGACCGGCTTCCAGCAGCCCGGGCGTCCGAGTATGGGGTCATGGGTTAGCTATGGTCTAGGCAGTGAAAATCAGAACCTGCCGGCGTTCGTAGTGTTAATTTCACAGGCTAATGCATTGAATCCGGACCAGCCGCTGTTTTCGCGCTTGTGGGGAAGCGGGTTTTTGCCGTCGCGCTACCAAGGAGTGAAATTCCGCGCGAGCGGCGACCCGGTGTTGTATTTGTCGAATCCGCCGGGCGTGCCGCCTACGACGAGGCGCCGCATGCTGGACGGCATCGCGAAATTAAATCGCCTGCTGGCAGAAAAATATGCCGACCCGGAGATTGACACGCGAGTGGCGCAATACGAAATGGCATATCGCATGCAGACCTCGGTGCCTGATCTGATGGATCTTTCAAAGGAGCCGGAATCCACGTTTGCATTGTACGGGCCGGATTCGCGCAAGCCGGGGACGTACGCGGCCAATTGTCTGTTGGCGCGGCGGCTGGCTGAGCGCGGCGTACGTTTTATTCAGCTGTATCATCGCGGCTGGGATCAGCACAACGACTTGCCGCGCGATATTGCGTTGCAGTGCAAAGGCGTCGACGAGCCTTCGGCCGGCCTGATACGCGATCTCAAGCAGCGAGGTATGTTGGATGACACACTGGTCGTTTGGGCCGGCGAGTTTGGCCGGACCGTCTACTGCCAGGGCAAACTTACCGGAACCAACTATGGCCGCGACCATCACCCGCGGTGTTTCTCGATCTGGATGGCGGGCGGCGGAATTCAGCGTGGTTTGAGCATCGGCAAAACAGATGATTATTGTTACAACATTCTGGAAGATCCGGTTCACATCCACGACTTACAGGCGACCATCCAGCACTGCCTCGGAATCGATCACAAGAAGCTGACGTATAAGTTCCAGGGAAGATACTTCCGCCTGACGGATGTGGGCGGATTCGTCGTGAAAAAGGCCCTCGCCTGAACGTCCATTGCAGGGTCTCACCTTATGAGGGCCTCTGTTCCTGCCTGCAGCGTTGGTCTCACCGTTGGTCTGCTTCTTCTACAAGCCCGTCGAATCAGGCTCACAGTCTCTTGAGGGCCCGTGACAACTCGGGAGAAGCGAGCAAAGCTCGACATTGAGAGTCGTTGCTTGGGCACACTTGTTTCCAAACGATTCGCCAAGAATCGTGCATGTAAGGGCCGGCACCTCTCGTGGTGACCGGTGTCACAGAAAAATCTTCGCGTCGGACATAAGAAGAGCCCCAAGAGGGTATTTCCGATGTCCCACCATCATCTTTCCCAAACAAGAGCCACCACACGCACGACGGCTCACGACCAGTTTGCTATTCAGGGGCATGTCAGCCCGGGCTATGAGGCCGTGCGCGAGGCATTCGCCGAGAATTTTGCTCGGCGAGGCGAAGCAGGAGGAGCCTGCTGCGCCTTTCTCCGCGGCGAGAAGGTCGTCGACCTCTGGGGTGGCATTCGGAACAAGCAGACCGGCGAGCCTTGGGAGCAGGACACGATGGTGGTGGTCCACTCAGCCACGAAGGGTTTGGCAGCGATGACCCTCGCCATCGCCCACTCTCGCGGATGGCTCAACTACGAAGAACGCGTGTCCACGTACTGGCCGGAGTTTGCGCAGAACGGCAAGGAACGAATCACCGTCCGCCAGCTCCTCGCTCACCAGGCAGGCCTATTCGCGATCAACGAGAGGGTCGATCTCAGTATCGTCGCCAATCTCGATCGCCTGGCGGTCGTGTTAGCGCGTCAGAAACCCGCGTGGGAGCCCGGAACCCGCCAGGCGTATCACGGGCTCAGTCTCGGCTTCTACGAAGGCGAGTTGCTGCGCCGCGTGCATCCGCTGCTTCGCAGCTTGGGACAGTTTTTCCAAGAGGAGATAGCGTTACGGCTCGGGGAGGACGTCTACATCCGGTTGCCTGAAGCCATCCCAAACTCGCGGCTGGCCACCCTTGCGCCGCCCACCTTCATCGAGATTCTGCGCGGCTTCGGGCTTCGTTTCATGCTGGAAGCGATGAATCCTCGTTCCAACATCTACCGCGCGCTGAGCGTGAATCCCGGCACCGGGGTATATCAAGATGCAGAGCGCATCTATGCGCGCAATCTCGAAGTGCCGTCCGGTGGTGGCGTCGGGACCGCCCGAGCCATCGCGCACGCCTACAGTGTTTTCGCCAACGGCGGGCGCGAGTTGGGGCTAGGGCAAAAGACGTTGGAGCTTTTGGCCGCCCCGGCGATTCCGCCGACGCGCGGATTTTATGATGAATGCATGAGGACCAGCGGCGTCCAGTTCTCACTGGGCTTCATGAAGCCCAGTTCGGTCTGGCCCTTCGGTAGCGCCGCTTCTTTTGGATCACCCGGCGCTGGCGGCCGCGGAGGCTACTGAGGAAGCCATCGATGATTCTCTGCTAAAAGCGGAAAGCGTGACCGGCCGCGATAGCCACATGGCCGTGGCGATACCGATCTCCCGCCTGCGCGAGATTCTGGCCGAAGCGGGTGAAAGGGAATAGTTTGGTCACGACCGAGAGCAAGGGGAGTAGGTTCAAATACGAAGAAAGATTGTCTTCGTGAAGCGGGAAACCTCGCTGAATGGCACACTGGCAAGCTATGCCGCATGGATATTTCCACACGCGCCCCACTCGGCCACCATCCGCCGGCATTCCGGAAGCCAAACAATTCCGACGAAAATGCCCTTATAATCGAAGGCGATTCACAAAGGATCTGCTGTGAGGCTACCGAATTGGAAAACTCCGATACTCAGCAGCAACCGGGTGCTCGCCGCCCTCGGGCTTAGCATAGGTCTGCTCACCCTCATAGCACACTTTGCTGAATTTGGCTGGACGCAGACGGGAGGACCGTTCTCGGCTCAAGAGTTTCTCGAGCCCATCAAGTTCCTGTCGAGCGATCAACTCAAAGGTCGCGGCGACGGAACAAAGGAGCTGGATCGGGCGGGCAACTACATCGCCGACCATTTTCGCAAGTTCGGATTGAAACCTGGCGGCGACAACGGCAAATATCTTCAGCACTTTGACCTGGTGGTGGGTGCAAAGCTCGGTCGCAAGAACCTCGCCGTTTACCGGCAAGGCGAACACTCCGAAAAGCTGAACCTGCAAGAAACCTTTGTTCCGCTGAGCTTCTCGGCCAGTGCCAGCATCGAGGCGCCGCTTGTATTTGCCGGTTACGGCATCACCGCGCCCGAGTACCACTACGACGACTACCAGGGCCTCGACGTGAGTGGCCGAATCGCCATCGTTTTGCGCCACGAGCCTCAGGAAAACGACGAGCACAGCCTATTTGCCGGGAGACAGCTCACTTCTCATTCGGAGATCGCGAACAAGGCCACCAATGCCAAGAATCACGGGGCCAAAGCCATCGTGCTGGTGAACGATCTTGGCAATCACTCGGGTGAGCCCGATGCGTTGCTCCGCCTGGACGAAGTGAGCGGCCCGCGAGAAATGACCATTCCGGTCATTCAGGTGACAGCCGACACGGTGAATAGTTGGCTTAAGCCTTCAGGGCATACCGTTGAAGAGCTTCGCCAAGCCATCGATAAGGACCTGTCCAATCATTCGATGGCCCTTGACGGCTCATCGCGGTTGGCACTGACCGTTCAGATTGAGCGTATCCACCGGAAGGCTGCAAACGTGATTGCGGAGTTGCCCGGAAGTGAGCCGTCCATTGCTGATCAATACATCGTCGTAGGAGCGCATTACGACCACCTGGGGCTCGGCGAGCACGATTCTCTCGCACCGCGCCAGCGCGGCCAAATTCATCATGGCGCCGATGACAACGCCTCGGGGACAAGTGGAGTACTGGAATTAGCCGATGCGCTAGCGCATTCGAAAGAGCGCCCGCGCCACTCCGTCGTTTTTATATGTTTTGCGGGCGAAGAGTTGGGCTTGCTGGGTTCTGCGCACTACGCAAACCATGCCACGTTTCCGCTGCAGCGAACCATCGCGATGGTCAACATGGATATGATTGGACGCGTCTCGAACAACCGAGTGTACATCGGGGGAACGGGGACATCGCCGGACTTTCAGAAACTCGTGGAGGACGCGAACAGCAGCGTGAAGTTAGCCGTCAGTTACTCCGCGTCTGGTTACGGCGCGAGCGACCAGACATCGTTCACGGTACACGAGGTGCCGGTGCTTTTCTTCTTTTCGGGTTTGCACTCCGACTATCACAAGCCGTCAGACACCTGGGACAAGATCGACGCCGTGAACGGCGCACGTGTGGTTGAACTTGTGGGGAATGTGGTCCACGGTCTGGACGCATTGAACGACAAACCTCAATTCGTGCGCGTGTCCGAGCCAGTTGCGCCCGTAATGGGCGGAGGTGGCGGATATGGTCCTTATTTCGGTTCGATCCCGGATTTCGGGCAGGTGGAGCACGGTGGCGTTAAATTTTCCGACGTGCGCGATGGTAGTCCAGCGGGAAAAGCAGGCTTCAAAGCCGGTGATGTTTTGGTGGAGTTCGACGGCAAGACGATCGATAACCTTTACGATTTCACCTACGCGCTCCGCGCACACAAGCCCGGCGATAAGGTGACCGTGACGGTTCTGCGGGGCAACGAGCGAGTCACGCGCGAAGTGACACTTGAGGTGCGCAAGTGAAAAGGCAATCTGACTTCCATCTCACGCATCTGGCCGTGATGCTCTCCGTGGCAACCTTATTTATCGGGGTTTCGCTGCTTGCCCAAGAAAAGACGGCCACCTCTGGCCTTAGCTCCGCCGGGCCAGTGGTACACGGCACCCCCGACGATCCGCTGCGCGACCCGCAGGAAACTTACCTGCGACACGTGAAGCAATTAACGTTTGGCGGCCAGAATGCCGAAGCGTATTTCAGCTACGATGGCCGCCGTCTCATTTTCATGTCGACCCGGGAACCCTACCAGTGTGATCAGATTTTTGTCATGAATGCCGACGGTTCGGACCTTCATCTAGTGTCGACCGGCAAAGGCCGCACCACGTGTGGGTACTACTATCCTGATGGCAATCACCTGTTGTACTCGTCTACCCATCTGGCGGGTGACGCTTGTCCGCCGCGTCCGGATTATTCGCATGGCTACGTTTGGGCCATCTATTCCGCATACCAAATCTACTACGCGACAGATGACGGAAGAATCCTCAAGTCACTCACAACCGGACCGGGATACAACGCCGAGGCCACGCTCTCCACGGATGGCAAAAAGATCGTGTTCACTTCCTCGCGCGACGGAGATCTGGACATCTACACCATGAATGTGGATGGAACGAAGGTTCGCCGCTTGACCAATACGCTCGGGTACGACGGCGGGCCGTTCTTCTCACCCGACGGCAACTGGATTGTTTACCGGGCCCATCATCCCAAAAGTGATGAAGAGATTGCTCACTACAAATCGCTGCTGGCACAGGGCTTGGTGGAGCCCAGTGAGATGGACCTATATGTCATGCGCGCCGACGGATCCAATCAGCAGCAGATTACAAAACTGCCCGGCGCCAGTTTTGCACCGTCTTTTTTCCTGGATAGTCAGCGCATTATCTTCGCTTCAAACTATGAGCATCCCACCACGAGTCAATTCGAGCTCTATACGATCGGCCGCGATGGCAGCGGTCTCGAACGCGTAACGTTCGCGGGGGGGTTCAACGCGTTTCCGCAGTTCTCACCCGATGGCAAGAAGCTCGTGTTTGTTTCGAACCGCAACGCGAAGGTCCCGCACGAAATAAATGTGTTTGTCGCAGATTGGATGCCGTAATCTATCAGCGCCTCCCGTCACCGCTCGATTACGCACCCGTTTTCTGAAAGCAAGGCTACTGCTGATTCAAGATTGGCCCCTTGGGTACGAGGACGATCTTGCCGATCACCCCTCCTTTGCCAAGCAACTCCTGTGCGTGTCTTGCTTCGACAAGGGGAAGTCGCTCGGCGATTAGCGGCTTGATCTTCTGCTGTTGAAGGAGGTCAAACAGGGCCATCAAATCCTGTCGAAACAATGCCGGTCTCAGCCGTTTGAGCCACTGGATGCTGTAGGGGACCACCCGTTTCCGGCCTGGGAGAAGCCAGCCGCCAGCAATGTACAGCCCGAAAATCAGGATGGCGCGAAAGCGGTGACGACGACCTGAACGACCTGAAGCTAATCGTCCCCCACGTAGCGAGGAAGTAAGGCCATATGTCACCACCCTCCCGCCAGGACGGAGAGCTTTGCGGGAACGCCAGATGTGGGTACCACCTATGCTGTCAAAGACGACGTCTACACCCTCGCCCGTGAGGCGGTGAATTTCTTTCACGAAGTCCTGATGCTGGTAATCAATTGGGATACCGCCCAGGTCGGCAACGGCCGACGCCCCTCGCGATGAACAGGTACCATACATCTCCAGCCCGGCGACCCGCCCAAGCTGCAGTAATGCCGAGCCGACCCCACCTGCCGCGCCGTGAATCAACACGCGCTGGCCCGGTTTGGCCTTAGCGGAACGATGCAGCATCTGGTACGCCGTGATGTAGTTCAAAATGAGGCTGACGGCCTCGCCGGCGTCTAACCCGGCTGGCACCGGAACAAGTTCGCGTTGCGGCAGGCAGACGAACTCGGCGTAGGCACCGCTGATCGGCAGCGCGGCCACTGCCTGGCCCGGTCTGATTCCAGCGACGCTGTCGCCGAGCCGATCCACCACGCCAACCAGGTCCCAACCTGGCGTGAAGGGAACCCTGGGCGTCTCGGGATGAATGCCTTCGCGCGCCATGAGGTCGGGCAAGGAGACACCTGCGGCCAGCACTCTCACCCGCACTTCACCACCTTTCGGCTCGGGGCACTCTTCTTCAAGCACTTGCAGTGCATCGGGACCGCCATAGTGGGTGACGATGATTCGCGTGTGTCTCACGAAGCCGTGCTCGCGGTAAACCACACATTCCCAGCCAAAGCCAGGCAGTCATCTTCAGCGGAGGGCCTGTGCAATTTTGTCCTTTTACTCCGTCCAGGGCACCATTGTCAGTGACGCGGGAACACTTCGTAGTGATCACGGGCACACAAAAATGGACCGCGCCACCCGGTCTGCGCGTCACAAGTCCTTATGGAGCAAATCGGACATCAAGTTGACGCAGAGAACCCGGTAGCTTCATCCCGCGGCGCCCCGGCGCAGTTTCCTGCTGCTCTATCCTTTCGAGTGCTTCCTAATCTCGTGTGCCAGTTTTTCGATCTCTTCCGCTTTCTTCAGCAGATTCAACGAAGACAGGTTCGCCGAGTCTGTCTTGTCCACTTCCGCCTTCAATTCCCCGGCGAGTTGATAGAGCCGCTCGACTTCTCTGGCGAAGGCGGGTCGGGAAAATTTGCACGTGGTAGCTTGATCGGTTGTGGTTTGCGCGGGAATTCCTGTGGCTGGCCAATGGGCAGCCCAGCGGATAAACCAGTCACCGCCCGCAGAAAGGCAATCGAACCGCATCGGCTGGCAGATCTTACAGGTTTTTAAATGCCCTTAAGGGTTAGAGACCAATACGCAGGGGAAGAAAATGAACAAAGTCCCAGCTATGCACTTGTTTATATCGCTGTCACGGTGGGATTCGCAAACGCAAGAGCCGCTAGGGAGTGAGCGCGAGAAGGTAGGGCAACTTGGCGAGACAAGAAGTGGTTCCGCTCAATCTTTTTTTTTCGTCACGTTCGCAGCTTGCGGCCCTTTGGGGCCCGTTACGATGTCAAATTCCACGAAATCTCCTTCCGATAAACTGCGATATCCTTCCTCTAAAATCGCCGAGTAGTGAACAAAGACATCCGGACCGTCTTCCCGACCAATAAACCCGTATCCCTTCTTGTTATTGAACCATTTCACCGTACCAATCAAGTTTCCTCTCCTTATCATTTCGTGCGTAAAGCCTGTTGAGCCGTAAACTTTGGAAAACGTGCGTGAGAGCGGCAGAATCAGCGCGTTGCAAGATCAGCAGTTGGTCACGAGCCACGAGAATGCGGAGTTTTGTCAAAGGGGCTTATTAGAGCTAGACTCGATTGAAACACTCCCATATTTTGAGAAACGAGTACTCGGAGGATTCGCGCTTCCACGAGTCGCTAGCCTTATAAGCCATGACGTTCGAAAAGGACCACGAGCAGATTGGCGGGGACGGGAGGGAGCTAGTCTTTTGTAGATTGCTATCTCTGGCACCCGAGGAGGAAGCCGTACAACTATGGGGCGCTCACTTTTTTGGAGATGGAAATGCTGCCTGGTCCTTCCACTTGGCGCAAGTCCTGCGAACCAGACAGGATTGCAGATATAACGTCAGCGACCGTTGCCTCCATCTCAATCATGACGATTCTCAAATTTGAGATCGCACTCTGCAGTTGATCGAAGACTTGATTATCAAATGCGCGCGTGTTGACGGGGCCCACCAACAGCACGTCACAGGTTGACTCGACGATCTCTGCGGTAATGTTCAACGAGGATTCTTGTGCGCTGACCAACGAAATGTCGGCCCGATTCTTAAGAGTGCGGGCGAGCGCACCGCGTAGAAGCCGATGGTCGCTCAACAAGAAAACCCGAATTGGGAGATGCGGGTTCATCAATATTGATCTGTTTGTTGTCGCGGGTTGGGTAGGCAATACTGTCTGAGCCCCCATGGCAAACTCCTCCTGCGCACGTATTCGTGGGAGTCAAGCAGGGAAAAGGAGTCCGGGCAACTG
>Ga0209154_1000074_pt1 | contig 69454 bp, 67 predicted proteins | sample GraSoiAngelo_121_FD_185878 | JGI IMG/M metagenome (GOLD analysis project Ga0209154, IMG submission 185878) | Grasslands soil microbial communities from the Angelo Coastal Reserve, California, USA - 14_0919_12_20cm (SPAdes) (version 2) | ecosystem: Environmental > Terrestrial > Soil > Grasslands ... | reverse complement strand
GAGGTGCCCCGCGCCGCCGCCCCCCGCGGCGGGGAGCCATCCCAGGTGGAGGGAGAACACGAAGATCAGCAGCAGCCCGAGCCAGAACGAGGGCATGGAGACACCCGCGAGCGCCACCGCCGTGGAGCCCAGGTCCCACCAGGAGTTCTGGCGGATCGCCGCCGCGATCCCAAGCGTGATTCCGAGCAGCGCGGCGAAGGCGAGCGCGCCCGTGGCGAGCTGCGCGGTCGCGGGCAGGACCTCGGTGATCTCCGCCGTCACGGGACGCCGGTCGCGGATCGATTCGCCCAGGTTGCCGTGCGCGGCGCCCCAGACGAAGCGGCCGTACTGCCGGTAGAACGGCTCGTCGAGGTGCAGCTGCGCCCGCATCCTGGCGATCTGCTCGGGGTTCGTCTGGAACTCGCTGAGCATCATCTTGACCGGATCACCGGGGATGAGGAAGAGCATCGCGAAGACGGCGAATGTGACGCCGGCGACGACCGGGACGGTCGCCAGCAGCCTCGCCGAGATATACCGGGTCACGAATCGCCTCTCGGGGAATCGCCGGCAAGGGCCGGCGCGCGCCCCGCGGCCGGCCCCGGCGCCCGGCGCTACTTCCCGATCGACACGTCGCTCAGCACAGGGTAGGCGGAATAGTTAAACCTGAGCCCCCGGACGTTGCCGTGAAGCACCCAGACCGAGAACTCGTCCACCAGGGGCACGGTGACCGCCTGCTCGACGAGGATCTTCTCGAGCCGGAGATAGACCTCCCGCCGTTTCGCCGGGTCGAACACCGCCTTGCCTTCCGTGATCAGCCGGTCCACCTCGGGGTTCGAATAACACGACCAGTTGAAGTTGGTGTGCACGGTGGCCGAGTCGAAGAGCGCGTACAGCCCGTCCCAGTCGGTGGACCGCAGGAACATCACCGGGCCGTTGGTCGCGCAGTGGTAGTTGTCTTCGTACCACGGCGGCCTGGCCTGGCTCTTGAGCCTGGCGTCGATGCCCAGCTGGAGCAGCTGTCCCTGCAGCAGCTCGATCTCCGGGAGGTTGCCCGCGCCGTAGTTGATCGAGTTGATCAGGATCACGAGCGGCTTCCCGTCCTTCATCCGGATGTTGTTGGGTCCCATCTTCCAGCCCGCCTCATCCAGGAGCTGCGCCGCCTTCTGGGGATTATACGGATAGGCCGCGCACAGCGAAGGATCGGCGAGCATCGCCTGGGTCAGCGGCGCGCAGGCGGGCCTGCCGAGGCCCTTGTAGACGGACTCGACGAACGCCGCCCGGTTCACGCCGAAGTTGAGCGCCTGGCGCACCCGGAGGTCGTTGGTGGGCGGGGCGGTGACGTTGAGCAGCCAGATCCGCGGCGCTCCCGGGTAGGGAACGCGCTCCACCCGCAGGCCCTTGTTGCGCTCGAGCCGGCCGAGCACCGCCGCCGGAGCGTTGAGGGCGCTGATCATCTGGGTCTCCCCGGACTCGATCGTGGCGACCCGGGTGCCGGGCTCGGGGATGATCTTGAACACGATCCGGTCGAGGTACGGCGGCCCCTGGTGGTCGCTCCAGGGGGCTTTGCGATCGTAGTCGGCGTTGCGGGCGATCGTGATGTGATCCTTCTGCGCGTACTCCGTGACGACGTAGGGCCCGCTCCCGACCGGCTTCTGGTTGACGGCGTCGCCCTGGGTCGGGGTCGTCTTCGGCGAAACCATCGCCAGCGTGCTCCCGGCCGCGTAAGACAAAAACGGCGCGTACGCCTGCTTGAAGTTCACCTGGACCGTGTGCTCATCGATGACCTTGGAGCCCGTATACCCGGTCAATGCGACCAGCGCGCCGCCGGCCTTGAAGTTCGGATCGACGATCCGGTCGAAGTTCCACTTGACCGCCGCTGCGGTGAGCGGCGCTCCGTCGGTGAATGTCACGTCCTTTCGCAGGGTGAACGTAAACGATTTTCCATCGGGGGACACCCTGTAGCCCGTGGCCAGCCAGGGCACGATCTTGCCGTCGGTGCCCTGGAACAGGAGGTTCTCCAAGACGCTGGAGGTGATCTGATAGGTCACCGCCGACGGCGAGGCGTGCGGATCGATGGTGGGCGGGTCCTGGTCCAGCCCGACGGTCAGGGCGCCCCCGCGCGTCGCGGCCCCTCCGCCCGAGCCCGCCAGCGCGATGATCAGAAGAGCGACTCCCACCCCCCACGACGCGCGCGGCGCAGTTCGCATCTGGCATCCCCCCTGACGTGCGTGGCCGGATGCACCGGCAGGTTGGGATGATTCGTCGGGGACGCCCGGGCCCCTGCGCCGGCGGCGCTCGAGCGCGGGCGGCGCAGGCTCAGTCGGCCGGGGCGGGCTGGCCCTGCGGGGCGGGGAAGACCACCTCGCGCAGATACCGCGCCGCGTCCTCGGGAGGCACCGTGTTGATGTAGAACCCCGAGCCCCACTCGAAGCCGGCCACCTGGGACAGGCGCGGGATGATCTCGATGTGCCAGTGGTAGAAGTGGCCCACCTTCGTATCGTAGGGCGCGGTGTGAATGATGTAGTTGTAGGGGGGATCGCTCAGGCAGCGGTAGAGCCGGCCGAGCGTCTGCTGCATGGCCTCGGCGAGCGCCGGGATCTGGGCGTCGGTGAGGCTGCCGAAGGCCGCCTCGTGCCGCTTGGGCACCAGCCAGCACTCGAACGGACACCACGCCGCGAACGGGGCGAACGAGATGAACTCGCCGTTCTCCCACACCACCCGGATTCGCGCCGCGACCTCCTGGCGGAGGACGTCGCAGTAGACGCAGCGGCCCTCCCGGGCGAAGTACGATTGAGCGCCTTCGAGCTCCTCCGTCGCCCGCTTCGGGACGATCGGGAGCGCGATGAGCTGGGTATGCGGATGGGTGAGGGACGCGCCGGCGGACCGGCCGTGGTTGCGGAACAGCAGCAGATACTTGAAGCGCTCATCCCGATCCAGGTCGCGGTACCGCTCCCGGTACATCCAGGCCGCCGTCGCCATCTGGCCGGGGGGCAGCGTGGCCGGGTGGAGATCGTGGCGCGGGGTCTCGATGATGACTTCGTGGGCGCCGACGCCGCCCATCGTCTCGAAGAGTCCGTCGTGCACCGACGCCGTCGACCCTTCGATGCGCAGGGCCGGGTATTTGTTGGGGACGACGCGCACCTCCCAGCCCGGCGTGTTGGGCAGACTGCCGGGGCGCCGGACGGCCGTGATCTCCGGCGGCGTCCGGGACTCCTGGCCCTCGCAGAACGGGCAGGAGGCGGAGTGAGCCGGCAGCGGCTCCCCCGGTGGAAAGTCGGTCGGGCGGGCCGCCCGCTCGGTGGCGACGATCACCCACCGGCGGGTGATGGGATCCTTTCGCAGCTCAGGCAACGAACCACACCCTTTCTCTGCTAGCCATACGTGCACGCGTTGGCGGGATCTTAGACGCGGCGCGCCCCCTGACTGCGCCCTCCAATCACCCGGCGGTAGGCGTCGATGTACCGCGCCGCGGACCGCTTCCACGAGAAGTCCTGGCGCATGCCGTTGGACTGGAGCCGCCGCCACGCGGCCGGCTGCTGGAACGCGGTGAGCGCGCGCGTCACCGCCCCGAGCAGCGCCTCGGGGGTGTAGGGCTCGAAGACAAACCCGTTGGCCGCGCCGCGGTCGAGCGCGTCCGGGGCGGCGTCGACGATCGTGTCCGCCAGCCCCCCGGTCCTTCGCACGATCGGGATGGTGCCGTACCGGAGGCTGTAGAGCTGGTTGAGCCCGGACGGCTCGTAGCGCGAGGGCATCAGGAACATGTCGGCTCCGGCTTCGATCCGGTGGGCCAGCGCGTCGTCGAATCCCAGCGTGACCGAAGCGCGCCCTTTCTGGCGGGCGCCCATCTCCCGGAAGAGCGTGTGATAGGCGGGGTCGCCGCTCCCCAGCAGCGCGAACTGCGCGCCCCGTCCCAGGATCGTCTCAATTGTGGGGGCGACCAGGTCGAGCCCTTTCTGGTCGGCGAGCCGGGTGATCATCCCGATGAGCGGGATGCGGGGGGCGACGGTGAGCCCCAGGGAGCGCTGGAGCTGTTCCTTGCAGACGACCTTGCCGGCGAGATCGTCGGGTGTGTAGCGGGCGGGGATCAGCGGATCGTTGGACGGATCCCAGGCGCCGTAGTCGACGCCGTTGAGAATCCCCACCAGCGCGTCCGCGCGCTCGCGCAGCACGCCTTCCAGGCCGCAGCCGAACTCCGCGGTCTGGATCTCGCGCGCGTACTGTTCGCTCACCGTGCTGAGGAGGTCGGCGTAGACGAGGCCGCCCTTGAGGAAGTTGATCTTCCCGTAGAACTCGATGCCGCGCGGGGTGAACAGCTCAGCGCCCAGGCCCGTCAGCGGCAGGCGGTCCGCCGGAAACAGCCCCTGGTAGGCCAGGTTGTGCACGGTGAACAGCGTCCCGGCCTCCGCCAGCACGCGGTCGCGCGGTTCGACCCGGAGCCACACGGGCAGGAGTCCCGTCTGCCAGTCCTGGCAGTGCACGACCTGCGGCGCCCAGTCGAGGTGGCGGAGGAGGGCCAGCGTCCCGCGGCCGAAGATGGTGAAGCGCTCGAGGTTGTCGGGGTAGTCGCGGCCGCCTTCGCCGTACAGGCCCTGCCGGTCGAAGGAGTGGTCGTTCGCGATCAGGTAGGCGGGGACGGGGCTGTCCGGCAGGCGGCTTTCGTAGAACTGCACCGTCACGCGGTCGGCCCCCAGCGGAACCTCCGCCTGGCCGATGCTGCGAAATCCAAATTTGCCGCGGTCGATCGTCCTGTATCCGGGCAGGACGAGCCGGACGTCGCACCCCATCTGTGCCAGCGCCCTGGGGAGCGCTCCACAGACATCGGCGAGCCCGCCCGTCTTGGCGAACGGCACCGCCTCGGAGGTGCACACGAAGACCCGGAGGAGATCGGTCACCTGGGGATGGCGATGCCGCGGTCCTTTCCCCGCCAGGCTCGTCCGGTCTCGATCTCCACGTGGGCGGGAGTTCGCCGCCTCCGAAACCCGGTCCTCCCGTGCCCCCTAGTTGAAGGAGGTCATCTACCGCTGCCGGAACATACGGGGCAGTCTTTCGAGACGGTCACCCCGTGGCGAGTGGTCCGCGTTGTGCCGCCCGTCGAGAGCGATCGTTCAGGTGAACAAAGGAGGGATGGACGTGCAGCGATTCGTGCGGGCGGTGTCCGCCGTGCTGCTGGCCCCTGCGCTGCTGTTGGGCGCTGCGGCCATCGGCCGGCCGCCGGGTACCTGGGGCGCGTATACGTCGGCATCAGAGATCAAGATCGGAGCGGTCCTGCCGCTCACCGGCCCGTTCGTCGCCTCGGGCACCTACTTCAAGCAGGGCTACACCATGGCGATCGACGAGGTCAACAAGGCCGGGGGCCTGGATGTCGGGGGCCAGAAGTACATGATCAGCCTGACGATCCTCGACGACGGGAGCGACGCGACCCGCTCGCGCAGCCTCGTCGAGAAGCTCGTCACCGATCAGCATGTGAACTTCCTCCTCGGCGGGTACGACACGTCCCTCATCGAGGCTCAGGAGGTCGTGCCCGACCAGTACAAGATCCCCTACGTCGAGGGCGGCGGCGCGGCGTCGGAGATCTTCAAGCGGGGGTACAAGTACGTCTTCGGCACCCTGGCCAGCATCTACAACATGGGCAAGTTCACCATGGGCTTCATCGCCGCGCAGCAGGCGGCCGGCAAGCTGCCGAAGCCGATCTCCATCGCCTTGGTCTGGGAGAATACCGATCACGGCAAGGATTACGAGACGGCCGTGCTGGAGGAGGCGCAGGCCGACCCGGGCGCGTTCAAGGTCGTGCTCAACCAGGCGTTCCAGCTCAACGGCAGCGACTTCAGCCCCCTCCTCCAGCAGGTCAAGGCCGCGAACGCGCAGGCGTTCCTCTCCGACGCCCACCTGCCGGATTTCATCACGATGCACCGCCAGTATCTGCAGGCGGGCCTGTACCACCAGTTCATTTCCTACGGCGGCCGGGGACCGGATCAAAAGGGCCGGCAGGCGCTCGGGCCTGGGGCCGATTACCTGGTCGCCGCGGTGTGGTGGACGCCCGCGTTGAAGGACCCGGCCTCCCAGCTCTTTGCCCAGAAGTACACGCAGCAGTACCATCAGATCCCGGACTGGTTCCAGGCGCTTTCGTACGATACCGCGCGGGTGCTCCTCCTGGCGATCCGGGAGGCCAACAGCCTCAAGGGACCGGTGGTGCGCGACCGGCTCTCAAAGCTCGTCATGCGGAACTCGCTGCTGCCCGGCGGAGTGATCCGGTTCGCCCCGGACGGACAGATCGTGGCCCCGTACGTGATGGTCCAGAACACGCCCGGCAACACGGTGCGCATCATCTGGCCCCAGAAGTTGCCTGAGTCTCGGGACCCGATCCTGCCCCTGCCGCACGCGCAGTAACGCGGTCCGGCGCCCCGGCGGAACCGAGCGGAGGTGTTCTCGGCCGAGAACCTGATCTCAGTGGGCATCGCCGCCCTGTTGACCGCGGGGCTGTACGCGATCATGTCGTACGGCCTCGCGATCATCTATGGGGTCATGAAGGTCATCAACCTCAGCAACGCCGGGTTCCTGATGCTGGGGGCGTTCCTGGCCCTCGTCTACTTCCAGCGCTGGCATCTCGACCCGGTGCTGGGCGCGTTCGTCAACCTGCCCATCTTCTTCGCCGCCGGCTGGATCGTGCACCGCCTGCTGGTCCGGCGGGTCGTGACGGCCCTGCCGATCGCCTCGCTGCTCCTGCTGTTCGGCCTCTGGCTCGTGCTCCAGAACCTCGCCCTGGCGGTCTGGGGCGGCGAGGATCAGTCGATCATCACGGCGTACACGTACAAGGCGCTGCCGGTGTTCGGGTTCAGGATCCCCGTGACGCGCCTGATCGTGTTCGGCGTGGCCCTCGTGGTGCTGAGCATCCTCCACTTCGCGCTGGGGCACACCTACCTCGGGAAGGCGCTCCGCGCCACCGTGCAGGACCCGGTGGCCGGGCTGCTCGTGGGGATCGACACCGAGCAGATCAACGCGATGGCCTTCGGGCTCGGCACGGCATTCGCCGGGTTTGCCGGGGGCCTGCTCACGCTGCTCTTCAGCTTCAACCCGGATTTCGGCGGCACGTTCCAGCTCAAGAGCTTCACGATCATTGTCCTGGGCGGGCTGGAGAATCTCGCCGGGGTGACGGTGGGGGCGGCGATCCTGGCGTTCGCGGAGTCGTATGCCGTGCTGTTCATGCGGGCGAGCCTGCAGAACGTGATCGCCTACGCCCTGCTCGTCGTCGCGCTGATCGTGATGCCGGGCGGGGTCGCCCAGCTGCTGAGCCGGCGTCGAACCTGACGCGTCCGCCCTCATGCCCGCCGCCCGCGCCTCCCTGCCGTCCGCGTTTGGTCTGGTCCTGCTCCTCGCCCTGGTCCCCGTCCTTGCCCCGGGGAACATCACACTGCTCAACCTCGGCTTCCTGACGTTTCTGTATGTGGCTCAGGGCGTCGCCTGGAACATCCTCGGCGGGTTCGCCGGCTACGTCTCCTTCGGGTATGCCGCGTTCTACGGCCTCGGCGCCTACACAACCGCGCTGCTCTGGCTCGCCGGCTGGCCGCCCCTGCTGACCTACCCCGCGGCGGGCCTGGTCGCCGCCGCGTTCTCGCTGATCGTGGGGGGGCCCACGCTCCGCCTTACCGGGCCCTATTTCTCGATCGCCACGATCGGCGTCGGGGAAGCGATGCGGATCCTCATGCTCAACCTGGACCGGATCACCGGCGGGGCGTCCGGGTTGAACCTCCCGACGGCGGTCCCTTCGAAGGCGTGGTTCTATCTCCTGGCGCTCCTGATCGCGGCCGCGGCGTTCACCGTCGCCGCGCTGGTCCGCCGGTCGCCGTTCGGCCTGGGGCTGCAGGCCCTGCGGATGGATCTGGAGGCCGCGGAAGGGCTCGGCGTCCGGACCGCGCTGTTCAAGAACCTCGCCCACACGCTGAGCGCGTTCATCGTGGGGGCCTGCGGCGGGCTGTACGCGACCTACCTCCAGTTCGTGCACCCGGATACCGTCTTCAGCTTCACCCAGAGCATCAGCCTCGTGCTGATCACGCTCATCGGCGGCATCGGCACCTTGTGGGGGCCGGTGCTGGGGGCGGCGGTCTTCTACGCGGTCCAGGACTACCTGCAGACGAGTTATCCCACCTTCCACCTGCTCGTCTACGGGGTGCTGCTGATCCTGATCCTGCTGTTCGAGCCCCGGGGGCTGGTCGGACTGGCCGGCAGGCTGTGGCGCCCGCTGGCGGCCGCGGTGTCGCGAGGTCAGGCCGGCGCCGGCGCGGGGCGGACCGGATGACACCCGCGCTCGTCCTCGCCGGGATCACGAAGCGCTTCGGCGGGCTTCAGGCCGTGCAGGACGTCACCGCGGAGATCGCGTCCGGCCAGATCACGGGATTGATCGGCCCGAACGGGGCGGGGAAGACCACGATCTTCCGGATCATCAGCGGCGCGATGCGGCCGACGGCCGGCCGTATCGTGTTCGGGGACCGGGAGATCACCGGGTGGAGCCCTCACGCCGTCTGCCGGTTGGGCATCTGCCTCACCCATCAGATCGTCCGCCCGTTCCCGGACCTCACCGTCCTGGAAAACGTGCTGGTGTCCGCGTCGTTCGGGAGCGGCGGCCGCCTGCGGCATTCCGCCGGGGCGGAGGCCGAGGCCGTCCTGGAGTTCACGGGGCTGATCGCCCGGCGCGACCTCCCCGCATCTGCCCTGACCCTCGCGGAGCGCAAGCGCCTGGAGATCGCGCGGGCGCTGGCGACCCGTCCGAGCGTGCTCCTCCTGGACGAGGTGCTCGCCGGGCTCAACCCGGCCGAGAGCCAGCGCGCGGTGGAGCTGGTCCGGCAGGTCAAAGCCCGCGGCGTGACGATCTTTATGATCGAGCACGTGATGCGGGCGGTGATGGCGCTGTCCGACCGGGTCCTGGTGATCAATCACGGCCGGCTCATCGCCGATGGGCCGCCGGCGCACGTGGCCGATCTTCCCCAGGTGATCGAAGCCTACCTCGGGAAGCGGCTGGAAGGGTAGCCGGTGAGCGTCCTGCTCGAGGTCGCCTCGATCGTTGCCGCCTACGGACAGGTCCGCGCCCTCTGGGACGTGTCGCTGACCGTGGGGGAAGGTGAAATCGTCACCCTGCTCGGGGCCAACGGCGCCGGGAAGACCACCACCATGCGGGTCCTCTCCGGCCTGCTCCGGCCCCAATCGGGCACGGTGACCTTCGCGGGGGAGGCGATCCACCGCCTCCCGGCGCCTCGCATCGTGGAGGCGGGCCTGGTCCAGATCCCCGAGGGCCGGCGGCTGTGGCCGCGGATGACCGTGCTCGAGAACCTCGAGTTGGGCGCGTACGTCCCGGCGCTGCGCGCGCGCAGGCAGGAGACCCTCGACTGGGTCCTCTCCCTGTTCCCGCGCCTGGGCGAGCGGTCGGCCCAGCTGGCCGGCACCCTCTCGGGTGGAGAACAGCAAATGCTGGCGATCGGCCGCGGGTTGATGAGCCGGCCGCGCCTCCTGATGCTGGACGAACCGTCGCTCGGGCTGGCGCCGATCCTCGTCCGCGAGGTCTTCAACATCATCAGGCAGATCAACGCCCGGGGCGTCACCGTCATGCTGGTCGAGCAGAACGTCCGGCAGGCCCTCGAGATCGCCCACCGGGGCTACGTGCTGGAGACCGGCCGGATCGTACGGTCCGGGCAGGCGCCGGACCTGCTCGACGATCCGGAGATCAAGCGCGCGTATCTGGGCCTGTAGGCGCGCCGGCCCCGGGAGCCTCCCCGCACAGGATCAACATCAGGTCGTTGACGTTGGTGTTCGTCGGCCCGATCCGGATCAGGTCGCCCACCGCGTCGAGCAGCGGATAGGCGTCGTTCTCCGCGAGGTGGCGCGCCGGGTCGAAGCCCCGCGCGTGCGCTCGGGCCAGCGTGGTGCCGTCGGCGACCGCCCCCGCCGCGTCTGTCGGCCCGTCGGTCCCGTCCGTCGCGAAGCTGACGAGCAGGGCGCCGGGGAGTCCGGCCATCGGGCGCGCCGCGCCGAGCGCGACCTCCTGGTTGCGGCCGCCGCGGCCGTTGCCCATGACCGTCACCGTCGTTTCTCCTCCGGCGACGATGCAGGCGGGCCGCGCCACGGGGTGGCCGGTCGTCCCCGCTTCCCGGGCGATCCCGGCGAGGGTGCGGCCGACTTCGCGGGCCTCGCCTTCTATATAGGTAGACAGCAGCAGCGCGTGGTACCCCAGCCGGCCGGCCTCGGCGACCGCGGCCCGGGCCGCGGTCGCGTTGTCGGCGAGGACCGTCACGTCACTCCGGGCGAACGCGGGATCATCCGGCTTGGGCGTCTCGGGCTCCTCGCCGGCGGCGCCGCGGCGCAGGGTCGCCAGCACGGCGGGCGGCACCTGCTCGGTGAGCCGGTACTTCGCCAGGATCGCGAGCGCATCGACGAAGGTGGTGGGATCGGGCACCGTCGGGCCCGACGCGATCGCGTCGAGCGGGCTCCCCACGATGTCCGAGATGACCAGCGTGACGAGGCGCGCCGGGGAGGCCGCCCGGGCCAGCTGTCCTCCTTTGATCAGGGACAGGTGCTTGCGCACGGTGTTGATCTCGGTGATGTCCGCGCCGGAGCGCAGGAGCAGGTTGGTGGTCCGCGCCTTGTCGCTCAGCGTCAGCCCCTCCCGGGGAACCGGCAGAAGGGCGGATCCGCCCCCCGAGATCAGACACACCACCAGGTCGTTTGGACCGAGCCCTGAGACGAGCGCCAGCACGTCCCGCGCGGCCGTCTCGCCGGCCGCATCCGGCAGCGGGTGGCCGGCCTCCCGCAGGACGATCCGCTGGAGCGGGGCGGTGTACCCCGCTTTCACGGTGATGAGCCCGGCGCCGATCCGATCCCCCAGGACGTCCTCGACGGCCCGGGCCATCGGGGCGCACGCCTTGCCCGCTCCGACCACGATCACCCGTGCCCCGGCCGGAAGCGGGAACGTCCGGCCGCCGACCGTGAGCGTATCCCGCTCGCGCCGGAGCGCGCGGTGGGTGACGGCGTACGCGTCGACCGCGCTGAGGGCCTGGGCGAGAATCTGCAGCGCGGCGCGCCGGAGCGCCGCCGTCTCCGGGACCCCAAACAGCGCATCGTCGATCCGCGGCGGCGCGGTCACTCCGCCCGCTCCACCTTCACCGGGCCCGAGCCGCGGACCGCGTGGAAGACCGTCGGATCGCCGTCCACCCGTCCGAAGACGTTCACGGGGCTCGCCGGGCGGATCTCGGCGCCGCGGCTCGCCGGCGTGGGCCCGAAGAAGATGCAGAACGCGCTGCCCGGCGGCCAGTATCCCAGGTCGCCCATGTCGACGACCTCGCGCGGGGACTCGGGGTCGCAGGTCACCGGGATCGAGAAGTAGATCTCGTCTCCCCAGACGCTCCCCCGGCCCTCGATCGGGAGCGCCCGCCAGATCGCGTCGGCCGTCCGGCTGTCGTTGAGCGTCGCCTCGCAGCTGATCTTCCCCGCCGTAATCCTGATCTTTCGCACGGCGCGCTAGCCGAGCACGATCGGAGGGGTCCGGCCGTTCGGCGGGACGGCCAGCACCCGGCCGGCGGCGCCTCCGGCGCCGGCGATGGCGTCCAGCGCCGTGTCGCGGGCGAGGGGCGCGAGGTTGTTCACCTCGCTCAGGTGGACCAGGCAGACCGTGCGCGCCCGGCCCGCCGCGGTGCGCGCGAGCGCCCGGGCGGCGTCGTCGTTGCTGAGATGCCCCCGGGGCCCGACGATGCGGTTCTTCAGGAACCACGGGTACCCGCTCACGTTCAACAACCGCAGGTCGTAGTTGGATTCCAGGATGACGAGGTCCGTCTCCGCCAGGGTGGGGTCCAGCGACTCGTCGATACTGCCCAGGTCGGTCGCGACGGTGATCCGATGCCGCGCCACTTCGAGGGTGAGGCCGACGGGCTCGGCCGCGTCGTGGGAGACCGGGAAGGCGGTGATCACGAACGGCCCGATCTCGAACGGCCGGCCCGTCTCGACTGTGCGGAGCGCCGCCCCGGCGAAGGCGTCGGCGCCGGCTGCGATGGTGGCGGCATTGGCGTGCACCGGAATGTCGAACCGCCGGCTGAGCGGTCCTGCCCCCCGGGCGTGATCATCGTGCTCGTGCGTGAGCAGGATCGCCGACACCCCGCCGAGGTCCGCCCCCGCATCGGCGAGGCTGCGCTCGATCGCCTCGGCCGACAGCCCCGCGTCCACCAGGAGCCGCGTGGTCCCCGCTTCGAGCAGCAGCACGTTGCCCGCGCTGCCGCTCGCCAGCACCACCGCCCGGGGCGTGGAGGGGTGCGCGCTCACCGCAGCACGAGCTCCCAGGGCCGCATCGCCGTATAGATTTCGCGGTGCGGCGCCGGGGTCCTGGACGCGCCGGCGCCCGGCGCATTCCCGCGCGCCGGCGGAGGACCGCGTCAGCCGGCCCGCACCCAGTAGGACAGCGCGACCGCCGCGGCCATGAAGAGGATGACCGGCCAGTTGATCGCCCGCGTGCGCGCCCACAGCGGCGCATCCGGGGGAATCTGCCCCCAGACGAGCGTCCGGCCGTCCCGGCCGGTGGCGTTGGTTCCCGTGATCGTCCCCGGGACCTGCAGGCTGACGCGTACGCCGACGGATGTGCCGGCCTGTTGGGCGAGCCGGGCCGCCGTCACGGTCAGTTCCTGGGAGTAGGTGGTCAGGATCCCCCAGCCCCGCTTCGTAAACCGCACCGTGCCGAGGGTTCCGAGGGTGGGCGAGAGCATGCGGCTCAGGGGTCCCTGGTCCACCCGCTCCACCACGCCGATCGCGTTCGCTTCGGTCGGCACCACATCGACGTCGAATGCGGTCGAGGCGGTGTTGAGGGTCAGCACGACGTACGTCACCGCAACGCCGATCCAGAACCCGAGGACCGTCCTGCGCATCATGCGAGGCCTCCGATGGAGGTGTCCTGCCCCTGCTCCCTCCGAGTATACGTCCGGAGGGCCCGCGGCGGGACGGCCCGAAGGAAGATGTTGTGGAGCACCCCGTGATCATCCAGGTCTTGCGGCGGGCGCGTGCGGCCACCGCCGCGTTCGCCGGGCCCCCGCCGGTGCCGCTGGAGCGCGTTGCCGGCCGTCTGGGGATTGTGGAAATCCGGCGGGTGGAGCCTGTGGGGGACGGCGCGGGCGCGCGCCTGGAGGAGGCCGATGGCCGCCGGATCCTGGCGGTCGACCGGCGGATCCCGCCGCGGACGCCCCAGTGGAACGGCCTGGTGGCGCTGGCGCTGGCTCAGACGCTGCTGCCCCCCGGACCCGGCGGCGACCGCGGGGACGAGCTGGCCGAGATCGGCGCCGCCGAACTGCTCCTGCCCGCCCGCGTCTTCACGCCGGTCGCCGCCCGCACCGATCTCACCATGGACGGGCTGCGGGACCTGGCGCTGCGGTTCGCCGCTCCGATCCGCCTGACCGCGCGTCAGTGGCTGCGGACCAGAGCCTGGACGGGATTTGCGCTGCTGTGGCGGCCGGACGGGAGAGGGCTCCGGCTTGGATGGCGGGCGGCGTCTCCGGGACTGCGGTTTCCCGCCCCCGCGGTGATCGGCGCGCCGGCCGGCGCGATCTGGTCCGCCCAATCGCGGCTGCACGCCACCGTGCGGACCGGCCGCCCGCACCACGGGGTGGAGGAGGTGCAGACCGGCGCCGGGGTGGCGTGGTGGTTCACGCGCTTCGGCGTGGTTCGCGACCTGGGCCGGCGGTCCGTGCTCGCGCTCGTGGTCCTCGATCGGCGCGGCGCGGCATCCCCCCGGCGGCCGCCGGAGGGAAACGTCGCCTGGTCTGCGAAGAGGAGGCCGGCGGCGGGACGTTCGGGGGCTCCGGTGGGCGCCGGGAGGCCATCATGAAAGCGCGCGGCGGCAGAAACCTGTACGGCCATGCCATCGGCATCCTCGTGCTCGACACGGTGTTTCCCAGGATCCCGGGAGACATCGGGCACGCGGGCACGTTCCCCTTCCCCGTCCTGTATCACAAGGTGCGGAACGCATCGCCGGCGCGCGTGGTGCGGGAGGGCGATCCGGCGCTCCTCGAGGGGTTCGTCGCGGGCGCCCGCACGCTGGAAGCGAGCGGGGTGCTGGCGATCACCACCTCCTGCGGCTTCCTCGCGCTGTTTCAACGCCAGCTGGCGGAGGCCGTCCGGGTGCCGGTCTTCACCTCCGCGCTGCAGCTGGTGCCCCTGGTCTCGCGGATGCTCGGGCCGGACCGCGCGGTGGGCGTCCTGACCGTTGACGGCCTCGCCCTCGGTCCGCGGCATCTCGCCGGCGCCGGGATCGCCGAGGACATCAGGCTGGTCATCCGGGGGCTCGAGCGGGGACACGCGTTTACGCCGGTGCTCCTCGAGAACGAGACCGAGCTGGACGTCGAAGCCGCCCGCAGGGAGAATGTCGAGGCGGCGCGGGAGATGGTCGAACGGCACCCGGAGGTCGGCGCGATCGTCCTGGAGTGCACCAACATGCCGCCGTACGCGGCCGCGATTCGCGAGGCCACCGGGCTGCCGGTCTTCGACATCACCACCCTGGTTCGGATGGTGTACGCGGCGCTCCACCCGCCCACGTACTGACGCACGGCCGCCGCACTGTAGTTTGACCGCAGTTTCCCGGGAACTCCCGGCGCAGAGCAGGAATCGGCCATCTGGACAGCCATGTTCCGGGGTATATAATCTCGGTAAGCGGGGCCCGGTTATTGGCCCGGCCCCGATTCTCAACACCACAGGAGCGTGTCTATGTTTCCGGTCCGCGCCGCCCACCGGCGGTGGGTCGTCCTGCTGGTGGCTGCCGCGCTGGTCGCCGTCCCGCTCGGCACGGTGCAGCACGCCATCGCCTCCGATGGGACGCTGGTTCTCGCGGCGCTGAAGGTGCTCGATGAAGAGTATGTCGATCCCGTCCAACCGGTGCCGCTCTTGAACGCGGCGATCGCCACGCTGCGGAAGGCCACCAACCAGAGCAGCGCCGCGCTGCCCGACATTCCGGCCGGGACCGCGCGGGCCGACGCCGAGATCAGCTTCACCAGCGAGTTCGAGCGGGCGGCGGAGTTGAACTCGACCTCCGAGACGCAGCTCGCGTACGAGGCGACCGCCGGGATGCTGGCCTCCCTCCGCGACAGCCACACCGCGTTTCTCGACCCCAAGCAGTATCTCGAGAGCCGCCAGCAGATCCTCGGCCGTCCCGGATTCACCGGCATCGGGGTCGTGATCACCGCGCGCAAGGACGCCGCCGGCGACGCCTGGATCTTCGTCGAGGACGTCTTTCCGGGCTCGCCGGCCGAGAGCGCCGGGGTCAAGCGCTTTGACCGGATCGTTCAGGTCGACGGCAAGTCCCTCAAGAATGTCACCAGCCTGGAAGCCAGCCAGTTCATTCGCGGCCCGGCCGGATCCACCGCGGCGCTCCAGATCCTGCGCGGCGACCGGACGCTGATGATCGATGTCGTGCGGGCCCCGATTCGCGAGCATCCGGTCGAGGCCAGGTTCATTCAGCCCGGGGTGGCATACGTGAAGCTCGTGGGGTTCCCCCGGGGAGCCGGTGCCCAACTGCGGATGTCGCTGCAGGAGCTCGAGGTGCGGGAATCGATCCGCTCGATCGTCCTCGACCTCCGCGGGAATCCCGGAGGGCTGATCCACGAGGCGGTGGCGATCGGCAGCCTGTTCCTGCCGCCGCGGACCGTCCTGTCCAAGATCACCGAGCGCGGCCAGTCCCCGAGCGTCCTGCAGACCGCCGGGACCCCGCTGTTTCCGCAGACGCCGGTCGTCGTGCTCATCGACGGCAGCAGCGCGTCCGCATCGGAGATCCTGACCGGAGCCTTCAAGGACCACCATCGGGCCACGATCGTTGGCGAGAAGAGCGCGGGCGCGCTCGGCGGCTCGGTGACGGTTCCCCTGCCCGACCGGACCGGGATGTCCGTGACGGTCGAGCGGATCATGACGCCGCAGGGGGCGCAGGTCGAGGGGGTGGGGATCGCGCCGGACGTGAACGTGAGCCTGACCGTCTCCGACATGGTCCGGGGTGAGGATACCCAGCTCCAGGCTGCGCTCCGAGTGCTCGCGGCACTGCGCATGCGCCTCACCTCTCGGGCGGCGTAAGGACGGGGCCGCGGTCTCGGATAGGCGATCCGGCCGGGATTAACGATCGGCGATGACGACGGGTGGTAGGCGGTCCAGGACCCGCCGCGCGCTGTTGCTCGCCGGCCTCCTCACCGTGGCGGCAGCCGCCCTCGCGGTCCAGGGGTGGCGCGTCACCCTCCGATTCGTCGGTCCGGAGGCGTCGCGCCCGGACGCGCCCCCACCGGCCGCCGGCAGGGATCGAGGGTCGCTGTACCTGAGGCTCGGGCCGATCGGCCGGTACGGCCTCTATGACGTCGCAGGGGGGTCCCTTGCGAACTTCCCCGCGTCCCAGGGTCCGCGGACATTCTCCGGGCTCCACCTGACCTTCTCGCGTGAATGGCCCCAGGGCTCGTACCAGATCGGCGCCCATCCGGTCGAGCCCAGCCGCGCCCCCAAAGGGCAGGGACCCGTCCGCTTCATCTGCGATGCCTGCTCGGCGGTGAACTCGATGTTCCACCATTCACCCGACTCATCGGCCGGGGAAAAGTTGCTCATCGACGCCGCGTCCTTCAGCATGATCTGGATGATGGGGAACGGCCGGATGACGATCGTGCAGTGGGATCCCTGAGCGCGGCGGCCCGGGAGAGCGGCCCGGAGGGCGGACGAGTCCGCCTGGGAGAGCGGCCGCGCGGACGAAGCGGCTAGCGGATGAGGTCCAGCTCCTGGAGCCGGGTGCGCATCGCGGTGGGACTGACGGCGAACATCCGGGCCAGGGCGGTGACGACCTCGTCGGTCTCGGCCTGCCGCTGGCGGAGGCCGAGGGCCTGGTCGATGCGCGGCGCCAGTTCCGCAAACCGTCCCCGGATCTTTTCTTCCGGCATCAGGACCTCGGCGGCAAACCGCCTGGCTTCCCGTTCCTCGACCCGGCGCCGCGGCTCGGGAATCGTCAACCGGGTTCCCGGGGCGCCGCTCGCCACCAGCGTGCTGTGCTCCAGGACCGCGTGGCCGAGCTCCTCGGCGATGATCCAGCGGCGCTCGGCGTCGGTGATACCGGCCCGGGTTCGGTTGATCACGATCACGGTGTGATCGCCGTCCCGGGCGATCGTGCCCCGCTCGTCGGGCGGCAGCGGCCGTTCGCGCACCGGGTACCCGTACTGCGCGGCAATGCGCTCGATGTCGACGGGGATGGTGCGGACTCCTTCCAGGAGTGCCCGCGCCCGCGCCTGGGCGCGGCCGAGCGCCGGCTGGGGCTCCCGCGGCGCGCGTCCGTCCCCGGGAACCGGTGCAATGAACGCCCGCAGCGTGGCGAGCTCGCTTCGCGCGGACGGCGACAGCGCGCGGAGATCTTCCTCGAGGGTGACGCTCCCGCACCCCTGGCACAGCCAGGCGACAGGAGGCTCGCAGGTCGAGTCGAAGAAGGGCTCGAGCTCGTGACCGCACTGCCCGCAGTCGCGCATCAGGGTTTTATTGTAGCACAGCCGTCGGACTAGTCCAGGGTCAGTTCCTCGCCGACCTGCCTCTCCCGGGCCCGCTCGTAGGCGAACTGCGCCGTGGCCACGTCCTCGACCGCCAGCCCGAGCGACTTGAACAGGGTGACCTGCCCGGCGTCGGTCCGGCCGGGGCGGCGGCCCGCGAACACCTCGCCGATCTCGGCCTGGATGTGATCGCTCGCGATCGCGCCCTCCTTCATCGGTCCGACGATGTCGCCGGCCTCCACGACGGCGGCCGCGCGGGAGTCAACGAAGAGCCGCGCCCTCGCCACCACCTCGGTGTCCATCTCCCGCCAGGTCGGGCGCGGCGCCCCGACCGCGTTGATGTGGGCGCCCGGCGAGAGCCACCGCCCTTCCAGGACCGGCGTCTGGCTGCTGGTCACGGTGCAGATGACCTCTGCGCCCCGCACCGCCTCTTCGGCCGACGCCGCGGCCGCGGCCGGCAGTCCGTAGCGCTCGGCGGTCTCCCGGGCAAACGCGTCGGCGTGCGCCCGCGTCCGGGTCCACACCCGCACCTCGCGGAGGGCGCAGACCTCCCGCAGCGCCTCCACATGGCTGCGCGCCTGCACCCCGGCGCCCAGGAACGCGGCGATCCCCGCATTCCGGCGGGCCAGATGCTTCGTGGCCGCCGCCGAGACGGCGGCGGTGCGCATCTCGGTGATCAGGCGGCCGTCCAAGAACGCGAGAGGCGCCCCGGTCGCCGGATCGTGGAGCAGGATGGTCGCCAGATGCGTTGCCAGGCCGCGGGCGGCGTTCCCGGGGTAGAAGGTCACCGCCTTGAACCCCAGCGCCCCCTGATCGCGCAGGTAGGCCGGCATCAGCGCAAGCATGCCGCCGTGCGTCTCCACCGGGATCACCGTGCGCACCGGCTGCACGACGGCGCCGGTCGAAAACGCGGCCAGGGCCCGCTCCATCAGCGGCACGAGGTCGCGCATGACCAGCAGCCGGCGGAGGTGGGATTCTTTCAGGAGCGTCACCATGGGCAGGGTCCTCCCGAGCGGGAGAGGGCGCGGGGCTTCGCGCGGAGCGCTCCGGCGCCTACGCCGGCTCCGGCACGAGTTTGGCCGGGATTCCCGGCTGGGCCCGGCTGAGGAGCGCGGGGAGGCCGCTCACCCCGAACCGTTCGGCCCACTGGCGCGCCGCCGCATTGCCCGGGAACAACCGCGAAGCCGCCGGCAGCGCATCTTCGCGCCGGCGAATGAGCAGCCACACGTACGGCGGCGAAAACGGAGGCTGCCAGGCCAGCAGATCCTCCGCCCGAAGACCGGTGGCGCGGGTGACGTCGTCGACGCGGCCTTCTCCGGCCCGGATCGCGCCGACGGCGCCGGCGGCCAGGGTGCAGCAGCGCAGGTCGGCCGCCATCAATTTTGCGTGAACGGTGGCGCCGGGCCCGTAGAAGACCGGGATCAGTTCGGCTTCCAGGCTTTCGATCGGTTCGAGGGCGATCCCGCGCTCGCGCATGACGTCGAGCGCGGCCAGGGTGGCCCAGAGCGTGCCCGGCTCGCCGCCGCGGGCGCGGTCGTCGTGGGCCGTCACCCACAGCTCCCCTGGAATGCGGGAGAGCGCCTCCGCAAACGCCGCCCGGTGGCTCACCCGAAAGCGGATCAGCTGGCACATCACCCATCAACTCCCGGCGTTGGGTTCTCGCCCAGTGCTCTGGGGCACGCTCCGGCTCAGGCCGTAGGCACGTCCTGGCTCACGCCGTAGGCACGTCCTGGCTCACGCCGTAGGCAGGGATTCCATGCCCGAAGACAGGCTTCCTTCGGGGCCGGGTCACCCCGGTCGGACGTCCGGCTCCCGGTTCGCCGGTTTCTCGCGATCAGCGAGGGCCCACCGGCCTGTGGAGGCGGGTTTCTGCTTGGTGAGCAGCTCGACCAGCAGGGCCTCGACGTAGAGGGCGATCCCCAACACGATCAGGGCCGCCTTCAGGTCCCACAGGTTGAGGTACCGGTTGTGGCTGATGTACGAGTAGTACGACACGGCCGTCCGGTGGCGCAGAGCGGACAGCACGCCCGTATCCCCGGTCACGAGCACGGTCGCGAGTTTGTTGGCGATGCTGACGAACACAGACTCCAGAACCAGCGCCAGCGCCAGGAGCTTCAGCGCGACGATGCCGACCCTGAACAGGAACTTCTTCTTCGGCGGAGCCTGCTTCGCATTCATCTCGGCACCCCGTCGGCGTGGGTGATGATGAGGGTCGCGACCCCGGCTGCGAATACGGACTAGACGCTCTGTTGACCTTTCGCTGGATGTCTTGGGTGGAGTTTCCGAGCGGCGATATTTTGGATGAACAGGGCTTCCGCGTAGATCGCGACCCCCACCAGCAACGCCCACTTCAGTTCTCCGAGGCTGAGCGGGCGCACATCGCTGACGTACGTGTAGGATGAGAAACTGGGCCGGTGAAGCGCCTGGGAGATGCCCGACGGCACAGACGTCATCAGAACCGTGACCACCCTGTTGGCGTAGTGCATGAGCACGGACTGCAGGACCGTCGCCAGGGCGCAGAGCTTTAGCCCGATGATAATGGCTCTCAGCATGGACTCTCTCCAGGTCGATTTCATCCGCCCCTCCCCAGGTGTTGCTCCCCTGGTGTTGCATGCCCCGAATCACCCCGGCATAGACTCATCTCTCCCGCGGTCTTCGGAGGGATCTGATGTCGTACCCTTGAAAAGGGGTTCTGGCTCACGCCGTAGACCCCGGCGGGCGCGGGGAGGACCGCTGGCGCGAGGAGGACCTGATGGCGTATCTCGGCTTGTCGATCCGCGGTGGGGAGCGGCGGGAGGAGGAGCTGCGGTTCGCCAGAAGGCTGGGGTACACCGCCGTCGAGATCAGCATGGATGGGACCGGCCTCGTCTTTGGCGGCCAGCTGCACCCGCAGATGCTTCGGGAAGCGCTCGCGGCCTTCGCCAAGCACGATTTCCGGTATTCGATCCACAGCCCCAGCAGTCTGGACCTGCGGGACCGCGCCAACCGGGAGAACCATCTCGCCCTGGCCAGGGCCGCCCTGCAGTTCTGCCGGGAGGTCGGCGGCCGGGTCCTTGTGATCCACTTCGAGCAGCAGAGCCAGGACCCCGAGGATGAGGCCGCGTTCGAGGATGCGATCCGCCGCCTCTCCGACGAGGCCGGCGAGGTGCTGCTGGGGATCGAGAACATCGAGGTGGAGCGGGTCGATCCCGTCATCGACTGCGTCCGCCGGATCAACCGTCCCAACGTCGTCATGACCCTCGACGTCGGCCATGCGTATCTCGCGTCCGTGTACTTCCGGTTCGACGTCTTCGAGGCGATCCGGTCCGCCCTCCCGTTCGTCCGGCACGTCCACGTCAACGACAACTTCGGGCGCTACGATCCGCTGCGGCTGGAGAATTTTACATTGTACCGGACCCAGACACCGGCCGACACGTATCCGCTCGGGAAGGGCGATCTCCACCTCCCGGTAGGGTGGGGGACGATCCCGCTGGAAAAGGTGTTCGGGCTGCTCCGGGGCTTTCGCGGAACCGTGGTGCACGAGTACCGGTACAACCTCTTTCTCGGGTCCGCCGAGGACGATTACGCGCGGGTGCAAAACCTCTTCGCGGCGCTCGAGGATCCCGCTTCCGGATCGGACAAAGGGAGGTGAAGGGGCGTCCCGAATGAGAGGGCGGACAGGTGACACAGTGAACCTCAGGGGGTGGAAGTGATGCGGAGGTTGACAGGGCCCTGGCGGACGCTCGCCGCCGCGCTGGTCGCGGGTGCGGTGTGTCTGGTGGGGCTGAACGGCGGCACTCCGGCCCGAGCGGCCGATACGGTCACGCTGAACTTGTACATCGGCGGGGATACCAATATCTTCGATCTCTGGAAGAAGGCGCTGCTGCCCGCGTTCACCAAGCGGTATCCGCGGTACAAAGCCAACATGGTCGAGCTCCTGCACGACAACGGGTCCGAGGGGATCTACGCCAAGATCCTCGCCGCCAAGCGCGCCGGCCGGACCGTCGACGTCGACCTGTGGGAGACCACGCCCGGATTCATGGAGCAGGGGATCGGGGAGGGCCTGTGGGTCAAGCTGAGCGACAGGATCGTGCCGAACATCAGCAAGGTGCCGGCGGACACCCTCGCGGCCGCGGACTATTACGGCCTGCCGTATCGCGGGTCATCGGTCGTGATCGGCTACAACAGCCAGTTCGTCAAGAATCCGCCGTCGACGTTCGACGACCTGGTGGCCTGGATCAAGGCCAACCCCGGGAAGTTCACCTACTGTGATCCCAACACGTGCGGGTCCGGCACGGCATTCGTGACCGGCGCGATCTACCGGTACGCGTCCGCCGAGAGGTTCGCCGGGAAGGCCTACGATGCCAAGGACGAAGCCGCCTGGCAGCCCGGGTGGAAGCTGCTGAAAGACCTGCAGCCGGCGATGTACAACAACGGCTTCCATCCCAACGGCAACGTGGCGGTGCTGCAGCTGCTCGCGCAGCAGAACATCTGGATGGCGTCGGTCTGGTCGGACATGGGGCTGGATTGGTACACCCGCGGCCAGCTTCCCAAGGCGATGAGGTTTATCCAGATCACGCCGCCGCTGATGGGGGACGATTCGCGGGTCATGCTCCCGGCCGGCTCGGCGCATCTGGAGGGAGCACTCACGCTCCTCAACTGGCTGCTCACCCCGGAGGCGCAGACGATGGTGATCGACGTCGTGGCGGGCTATCCGGGCATCGACTGGAAGTACATGCCGGAGTCCGTCCGGCAGAAGTTCAAGGACGTCGCCAAGGCCTTTGCTCCCTGGCCCAACCCCAAGTACCTGGCGGACATCAAGCGGCTGTGGCATGAGCAGGTGGTCGGCGGGGCGCAGTGACTGACTCGCGGAGGCAGGGAGCGCTGGGGCTCGCCCTGGTGCTCCCGCCCCTGCTGGTCTTGATTTTTCTCATCATCGTTCCCGCCGTCAGCGCGGTCATCGACACCCTCCACCCGCCCGAGGGTGCCGGATGGACGCTCACCAACTACGCGCTGATCCTCGGGAACCGCGTCCTCCGGTCGGACATCCGCTTCAGCATCGTCGTGACGCTCGCGGCGGTCGCCGTAACGTTCTGTCTCAGCTACCCGCTCGCGCTCTACCTCCGGTTCACCAAGGGGCGGCTGCCCTCGCTGCTGGCCGTGCTGTTCACGATCCCGCTCTTCGTGCCGGTCGTCATCGCGTCGTTTGCGATGATCACTTTTCTCGTCAACCACGGCATGGTCTCGACGGTCCTCTACCGGATGGGCATCGAGTGGTTCCCGCCCCTCGTGTACAACGCCACGGGCATCGTGCTCACCGAGGTGTGGACCACGATCCCCTTTGCGGTCTTGATCCTCGGCGCCGGCCTCCAGGCGATCGACGATGCGCTCATCGACGGCGCGCGCGACGTGGGGGCCGGTCCGCTGCGCACGTTTGTCTCGATCATCCTGCCGCTCAACGCCACGCCGACGATGATCACCCTCACCCTCCTGTTCATCGGGATCTTCGGATCGTTCACGATTCCGTACCTCGTCGGCGGCAACGCCCCGCAGATGCTCGGGGTGACGATGACCAACTACCTCACCCAGTACCTGCGGCGGCTTGATGCCGTGACGATCGCCGTCATCGCCTTCCTCATCGCCGCGGCGGTCGGCGCGCTGTACGTGGTGAGCGTCAGCCGGCGGGAGCGCCACGCGCTGTGAGCGTCGCCGTGGGGGCTGCCGGGCGCGCGGGGGCCCCGTGGTTCTGGGCGATCGCCGGCCTCCGCCGGGCGCTGGAGCTCGGCGCGTTCCTCGCGCTCGCGGCGTTCATTCTCGGGCCGCTGCTCACGCTGCTCGTCTGGGCGGCCGCCGGGACGTGGCTGTTCCCCAACCTCCTCCCGGAGTTCTCGCTGCGGTGGTGGTACTACGTCCTCGGGAACGAGAACGTCGTCAAGGCCATCCGGATGAGCTTCCTGAGCGCGCCCGTTGCCACGCTGCTCTCGGCCGTGATCTGCATTCCGGCCGCCTACGCCTTCGCGCGGCTGGAGTTCCCTGGGCGGAGGCTGCTGCTCCTGTCGTTCCTGAGCGCCAACGCCTTCCCCAAGATCGGGCTGTACGTGAGCATCGCCACCCTGTTCTACCGGTTGAACCTGATGGACACGTTCGCGGGCGTCGTCATGATCCAGCTGATCAACACGCTGCTGTTCATGATCTGGATCCCCACGGGCACGTTTCGCGGCATCAACCGGAACCTGGAGGACGCCGCGCGCGATGTGGGGGCGGGGCCGCTCCGGACCTTCTTCAACATCACGCTGCCGATCGCGCTGCCCGGGCTCATCGTCGCCTCCCTGTTTGCCTTCCTTGCCGCCTTCGACGAGGCGCAGGGAACCCTCATCGTCGGCACGCCGAACCACATGACGATGCCGGTGATGATGTACACGCTGGTCCTGAGCTACCCGCAGCCGGTGGGCGCCGTGTTCTCGGTGCTGCTCTCGCTCCCGTCGCTGCTGTTCCTGCTCCTCGCCCAGCGGTACCTGCGGGCCGGCTACCTCGCCGCCGGCTACAGCCTCTAGGCCGCCGCATGGCGCGCCTCTCGCTGCGGCATCTCACCAAGACGTTCGGCGCGCAGGCGGCGGTGCGCGACGTCACCCTGGAGGTGCGCGACGGCGAGCTGATGTGCCTCCTCGGTCCCTCCGGGTGCGGCAAGACGACCACGCTGCGCATGATCGGCGGCTTTGCCCTTCCCGACGCAGGAGACATCCAGATCAACGACCGGAGCGTGGTGGCCCTCCCTCCCGAGCAGCGGCCGACGGCGATGGTCTTCCAGCGGTACAACCTCTGGCCCCACATGACCGTGGCCGGGAACATCGCGTTCGGGCTCAAGCTCCGCCGCCTGCCGCGGGCAGCGATCGCGGAGCGGGTCCGGGACGTCCTCGGCCTCGTCGGGCTCCCGGGGTTTTCCCAGAAGTATCCCCATCAACTGTCGGGCGGGGAGCAGCAGCGCGTCGCGGTGGCCCGGGCGCTCGTGCTGGAGCCCCAGATCCTCCTCCTCGACGAGCCCTTCAGCAACCTGGACGCGCGCCTCCGGGTGCACATGCGCGAGGAAGTCAAGCAGCTCCAGCGCAAGGTCGGGATCACCACGGTGTTCGTCACCCACGATCAGGAGGAGGCCCTCACGATCGCGGACCGGATCGCGGTCATGAACGAGGGAGTCCTCCAGCAGGTCGATACCCCGGACGCGCTGTACGCCCGCCCCCAGACCCTCTTCGTGGCCGACTTCATCGGCACGATGAACCTCGTTTCCGCCCACGCCGACGCCGGCCGCGCGCTCGTGGCGGGGCCGTGGCGCCTCGCGCTGCCCGGCGGGCGGTGGCCCGAGGGCGCCGAGGCGACGCTCGCCGTCCGGCCGGAGGATCTCGTGCCGGACCCCCAGGGCGCCCCGGCAAGGGTCCGGCGGGTCATCAACCTGGGACACTACCTGCTGGTGCTCCTCGACGGTCCCGGGGTGCCGGCCCTGCGGATGTTTACCGAGAAAGGCGCCTCGTTCTCCGAGGGGCAGGAGGTCCGGCTCCGGATCGCCCGCGGGCTGGTCTTTTGCGGGCCCGAGGTGGCCGAGATCGGCGGGCCGATGCGTCCCTCGGTGGCAGCCCCCACAGACCGCGCGTGATCCCGGGGTCCCCTTCGGCCGGCCCCGTTCGTTTGCGGGCCCAGGAGGTGTTCGAGCACGCGTTCACGCTCGCCGCACCCGGTGAGGCGTGGGCCGCGCTGACGCTCGACGCTCCGGGGACATCCTGGCGCCGCGGGGAGGCAGCCGTGGTCGCGGTAGACGTCGACGGCGGGGCACGGCAGGAGGTCATCCTCGCCGGCGGCGATGAGCCGACCGAGTACCCCCGGGCCCTCGGCCGGCTGCCGGCAGGCCTTCATACCCTCCGGCTGCGGATCCCGCAGGACCTGCCGCTGTCCGCGGGACGGGCGGTCACGGTGGGCCCGGTGCGCACGGGCAGCGTGGACGACTCCGACCCGGCGGCGTCCGTCTGGCGGCACGCCCCGGTGATTCACTACCGGGCCCTGCATGGCCCGCTGGACAGCCTGACGTCAGACGCCCCGTTGGTGCTCTTCTATCGCATGGAGTCCCGAGCCGGCGGCGCGTCGCTCGAATATCACGTCATCTACAGCCACGAAGACGCCGGGACCGATCTCACCGGCCTGCTGGCCGCCTGGGGGCACACGGTCGACATCGAGTGGGTCTTCCGGGTCACGCTCGATCCCCACGGCCGCGTGATCGGTGAGGAGTTTCAAGGCCCGGAGCACGCGACGCTGCGGTTCGGCGGCGGCCGGACGATGGGCGGGCACCCGGTCCTGCAGGTCGCGACCCTCAACGGGAATGTGACCGACGTGGTGCGCTGTCCCTATCGGGCCGCGCTTGCCCCCGCCTGCGTCCAGCCCGAGGGTGAGCCGCGCGAAGGCGTGCTGCAGCGGTATCCCTGGATCTACCGGGTCAGCGCCCTCGAGGTCCTCCGCCAGGTGCCGCTCGAGGCCGATTCGTCTCCGGCGTCGCCGGCCGCCGCGGATCTCCGGTCGTACGTGTTCTTACAATGGAAGAGGCCGCCCGGCTCCGGCGGCGCGACTCTTCCCCTCGAGGCCGGCGTCCGCGTGCGCGACGCGTGGTACACATCCGCGTGGGGGCGCCCGGATCTGGCCTTTGCCGAACCCGATGCGGAAAGCACGGCGGTCAAGGTTCCCGCGGGGACCACGGAGGCCCAGGTCACCGGCATCGCGCTGCGCTCGTTCGATCCTCCCGCACAGCCTGTGGAGGTCCGGCTGGTCCGCGCGTTCTTCCTCGATGGGGAGTACCGCCCTCGGCCGCCCTTTGCGGGCGGCGCAGCCTGCCGGCTGACACACCATGAACCCCGCAGGGTGGTCTGGGAGTCCCCCTAGAAGGTAGATGTTCATCAGGCTCACCGCCCTGATCTACGTATTCGACCTGTTGTTGTTCGTCCTGGTCTTCTTGATCATTCGCTCCCGGAGGGCGACCGCGCGGGTCATCGCGACGGTCGTCGTGCTGGCGGCCGTGGCGTACCTGGCCAGCGTTGTGCTCCTCGTGTTGGTGTCCATGCACTTCTCGCCGCAGATGTCTGGAAGGTAGGGAACGGTAGGTTGACTCCGCTCCCAGTGGATCGGCGATTAATGATCGGGAAGGATTTGGATGTCCGGTTCTGACTCGGCCGGCCCGAGCCGGTACCCAACCCGGGGCTCGGTGAGGATGTACGTCGGACGTTCCGGATCGGATTCTATTTTCTTTCGGAGGTTGCTGATGTTGACGTGCAACATATGATTCTCCGTTGCGTATGCCGACCCCCACACCTGCAGCAGAAGTTGGTGATGGGTGAGCACTTTACCGTCCGCCTGGACGAGCGCCTTCAAGAGATCGTACTCGGTCGGCGTGAGCTGCGCCACCTTTCCGGAGACTTTGACCAGCCTGCGATGCAGATCTACCTCCAACTCCCCTATCCTGACGCACTCTCCAACCCGGTTCCCTCCCAGGCGCCGCAGCAACACCCGGAGCCTGGCATGGAGTTCTCCGATGCCGAACGGCTTCGTGAGATAATCATCCGCCCCCGCCTCGAGGGCGGCGATTTTCTCGGCCTCCTGGTTTCGGGCTGATAGGACAAGGACTGAAACCCGCGCGTGATCACGGATCCGTTGTAGGACCTGGATCCCGTCCATATCCGGGAGACCGAGATCGAGAATCACAAGATCCGGGCGAAACGATAGTTCGGCGCTCAGCGCGGCCCGGCCGTCCGCCGCCTCGGCGACGGTGTACCCTCGCGCGCGCATGGCAATCTCGAGAAAGCGGCGTATGGAGAGATCATCATCGACGACAAGCACCCTCGGGCCGGACTCTGTCATTCGGCATCGCCTCTGCGAGGGAGGCTGATTCTGACAATGGTTCCACCCCCGTCACGCCGCTCTGCCCAAATCGCGCCCCCGTGCGCTTCGACGACTCCCTTGGCGATTGCGAGGCCCAGGCCGGTGCCGCCGACAACGCCCGCCGCCGAGGCCGGTTGTCTCAGCCGCGAAAACTTTTCAAATACTCGATGAAGGTGCTCGACGGGAATGCCGATTCCACGGTCCGCCACGCTGATGACAACATCCTTGATCCCCGCGCCGGCCGTGATCTCGATGGGTGCACCGGGTGGAGAGTATTTGGCCGCATTGTCGAGGATATTGATGAGCGCGTGGGGAAACAAGATCGCATCCACGTATATGGATGGCAGCCCCAATGGTAACTCGACACGACACGGCCGTTCCTCGAAGACCTCCCGCAGCTGATCGGCCGCGCTGTCGATGACGCTCCTGACGTCGAGGGGCTCTTGCCGCACTCTGAATGCTCCCGCCTCGAGGCGGGTCATCTCGAGGATTTGTGTCACGAATCGATCCAGCTGTTTGGCCTCGCGGTAGGCAATGGCTGTGAGTTCTTCACGACCCTCCGAGCCGAGAGCCCGTTCTTCGAGCAGCGTGCTCAGGCTGCCGATCACTCCCGTGAGCGGTGTTTTGAGGTCGTGCGAGATGCAGCCGAGCAGGACCTTCTGGAGTCGCTCACTGGCGGCGTACTGGTCTGCCTCTGCGCGCACTCGCTTCATCCGTTCGATCATAGTCCCCACGATCACGGCGACCGCGAGCAGTCCGCCCAGGAGCACGGCTTCCTCAACCGTGGGAATGGAGAACGCAGCGTCCCAGGGCGGAACAAAGAAGAAATTGAATGTCGCCGACGCGGCGACGGCAGCCGTGATGGCCGGCCCCCGTCCCCACAGGATCGCGACGAGGAGAGTGGAGAGAACAAATGGCACCGTGGTGGGAATCGGGTTCCTCACGCCGCTATAAAAGAGCATCAGCGCGACGGACAACGCGAACACGGCGCTCCCCACGTGCAACAGCCTCCCGGAAGGTGCGTGCAGGCTCGTGGGCCTGGAGCCGTCGGCAGGAGGCTGCTGGTGCTGGTGGGCTGGGTGAAGGTCCATGGCGGCGTCTACTCTACACTGGGTGCCCCGCTCCGCCGGGTAGGGCGACATAGAGATGCCTTGCGTGTGAAGCATGTGAGCAGAGCGAGGCAGAATGCGCCGGCCCGCCGCTAGAGTCGACCGGATCTCAGAACGTGGACCCACCGCTCGACGATCCATCGCCCGACAGAGTAATCCAAACGCTGTCGGTACCAACAATCGGGCTCAACTTGCCGCTCATCAGGACCGTGATCAGCTGGCTGTTGCCGGAGTACGAGGGCGAGGCCCAGTGTGACCCGCCGGGCATCGCGAGCCCGATCTGAGTTCCCGCGCTGTCAAGGGTATTGTACTGCTGGTAGTAGGCCCACTCCAGGATCTTCGCTTCCTGGAGGATGTTGTCGGCCTCAGCCTTATACGCTTTCTTGCGGGCCGCCAGGTACCGCGGCACCGCTAATGCGATCAGGATCCCCAAAATTGCAAGCACGACGACGAGCTCGATCAGAGTGAAGCCGCGTTCCCGACTCGCGTTGCGCCTGCACAGCCATCCGAACATGCCCGATTCCCCCTCAGCAAGTGTGTCCAATCCTCCGGTGCTTGAAATGCCCCGGCGGCACGCAGGGGGGACGGGTTGAGCAAGGTGAAGCGTGGTTCTTGATAGTTTCTTGACAGATTAATGCGGCAGAGCCTGTGAATCCCACCGGGCGGTTGGAAGACGCGCCGCCTCCGGGGGTCGGGGACGCGCGTAGACCCAGATTCCACTCGATTTATTGATCAGGGCCCCTGCAAGACGAAGGGGCGGGCCGGGCCTGCGGGGACCGCAGACCTCTTGCCCGCCCCGCCGTTCGTCATGCTCTCGGCTGCGGCACGATGCGGATGTAGGGCCTGGGCGCCTTCCAGCCTGCCGGGTAGATCTTCTTGGCGTCCTCATCGGTCACAGAGCCTGAGATGATGACGTCCTCGCCGCGCTTCCAGTTCACGGGCGTCGACACTTTGTGCTTTGCCGTCAGCTGCAGCGAGTCGAGCACGCGCAGGACCTCATCGAAGTTCCGGCCCGTGCTCATCGGGTAGACGATGATGAGCTTGATCTTCTTGTCCGGCCCGATGACGAAGACGTTGCGGACCGTTTGGTTGTCGGCCGGCGTGCGCCCCGCCGCGGTGCCCGCCGTGCCGGCGGGGAGCATCCCGTAGAGCTTCGAGATTTTCAGATCCGTGTCGCCGATCATCGGATAGTTTGGCGCAACGCCCTGCGTCTCCTTGATGTCGTTCGCCCATTTGACATGGCTGTCGACCGGGTCGACGCTGAGCCCGATGATCTTGGTGCTGCGCCGGTCGAACTCGGGCTTGAGCTTGGCCATATACCCGAGCTCGGTGGTGCAGACGGGCGTAAAATCCTTGGGGTGCGAAAACAGCACGGCCCAGGAATCGCCGATCCAGTTATGGAAACGGATGCGGCCTTCGGTCGTTTCCGCTTCGAAATCCGGGGCAATATCGTTGATCTGAAGCGTCATCCCCTCACCTCCCGGTTTGGTCCGGAGTGCCGTCCATTGGGCAGGGTTGCTGAGCACGCGATGGTGTCTATCTGGAGTGGGAAATGAAGCGTGGCCCCCCGGCCTTGTGCCTAGCGCACACCGATCCTACATTCAGTTTGGTGTGGAGAGGATGGTTTGTCAAGGGAGTGCCGCCCGGCATCGTGGCGCCGGGGATCGAGGACTCAGGCTCACCCCCCGCGAATCTCCGGAGCGGCCGCGATCTGTTCCTGGACTCGTCTGCGGAATTCAAATGGCCCCTTGATCTGCGGAAGCTTCTCCTTGCTGCCGCCCGTCCCGCTGATGACAATCGTTCCGTAGTTGAAGATTTTCTGCACCAGCGTCTGGTCGACGCCGATGGCCTCCACTTTTGCCAGGAGCATCTCGAAGGAATGCGTCCCCATGAAGCCGGTCTTGATGAGCACGCGCTTATTGGTCACGCCGAATTCCGACGAAAAGTAGTTGATGAATGCAAAGATCAGGAAGAACAGACCGAGGGGAATGAGCACCCAGGCCGCGACCGCGTACCGGGACGTCAACACCGCACAGCCTGCGCCCACCGGAACCCCGCCCCAAATCATGGGCTTGATCAAGACATTCCAATGCAGTCTCGTCCGATACACGAGGCTCTCGCCGCTGATCAGGCTCCGCTGAATGTAACCCATCCGTGCTCTAGATATGCCCACGGCCGGGGAGGCTCAGCCTGCGGAGAGGAAATGCCGGGCGCGCTCGTTGAAGTGCACGGTATGCCTGGGCACGTCGTCGTCTGGATCGATCACAAGGAAGCCCGCGTCTTCCACGTGCAGCCGGAGACGGCCGGCCACGCGCAGCCGGAGGCGATCGACGAGACGACGATCCGGTCTCCGCAGCACCTCATCCACAGGCATCCCCAGGGGCGGGGAGACGCCAAAGAGCACCCTGACGATGCCACGAGGTTCTTCCACGCGGTCGCCCGATCCCTCGAGGGCGCCGATGCCGTTCTCATCGTTGGCCCGTCGTCGGCGAAGCTCGAATTTCTCAGGTACGTGCAAGACCGCGACCAGAAGCTCCAGGCCAAGGTCGCCGGGATTGAAACCATGGATCATCCGACCGACAGGGAAATCGTCGCCTATGCGAGGAGGTATTTCAAGGGAAGCGATCGGATGTGAACTGTGACCTGCGTGTGTGATGCGGCGTCCGGCCCGAACGCGCGAAGCCCCCTGCTCAGTCTGGAGTTACTCACCAACGATGTCTTTCTTCATTGGTCCGAGCTTCCCAAGCAACTCATGTTGGTCGCGCTTCGGCACGTTGAAGGTATTCAGTGCTTTTGACCAGGATCCGCCGCTTCATCATCCCACCAGTTTTTATTTAGTCGACTACCGGTAAACCCCAACTTTACGTTTTTCAATGGGGTCACCGGTTTGCTTGGGAGCAAACGCGCCTTAAACGCCTTAAACGCCTTAGGGGAAGTCCGGAAGAGGAGCCCACGACGATCTCAATGAAGAGAAAGCTGATTGTGCGCTGGACCTTCATCGGTCTGACTTTAATCTTTCTTTTTCGGTCCCTTGTTTCCGCTTCTGTGATGTCCAGCGGCCTCCAGGATGGTTCATCGACGAAAGCATTTCGGTCCGGCGCGGAACCCTGCAGCGCATAAGCGCCAGGCGATACCGGCAAAAAGGAGAGCAGGCGTGGCCAAAAGGTGAGCGGGTCCTCTGTAGGGGGGATACGGATGGCACGGAAAGCGCAGACGCGCGAAAAGTCCGTTCGTTTCGACTCAGGGAGCTTCCTCGCACGATTACACGGGGGAACAACGACCACGCGGTACGATGCCAACCGCAAGGTGTTCGGCCAGGGTGACCCCAGCAGAGCCGTGTTCTTCCTCTCGAGCGGCAGGATCAGGCTCTCGGTCGTGTCCCGTGAGGGGAAGGAAGCGGTCATCGCCATCCTCAACGGCGGCTCGTTTTTTGGAGAATCCTGTTTGACCGGGCAGTCCGTCTGCGCAGCGACCGCCACCACGGTGACGCCGTGCACCCTCAGCCGGATTCCGAAGACAACGATGGCTCGCGCGCTTCGTGAATACCCCAAGTTCTCCGGGTACTTCGTCTCCTATCTGCTCTCGCGGAACCTGCGCATCGAAGAGGACCTGGTGGATCAACTGTTCAACTCAAGCGAGAAGCGGCTGGCCCGGCTATTACTGCTGCTTGCGCACTTTGGCAAGAAGGGAAGAACTGAAAAGGTGGTGCCCCGGGTCAGTCAAGAGACCCTGGCCGGGATGATCGGGACCACGCGGGCGAGGGTCAGCCACTTCATGAACAAGTTCCGCAAGTTGGGCTTCATTGAGTACGATGGGGAATTGTCCATTCATAGTTCACTCGTGAACGTCATCCTCCACGATTAAGCTTCCATTCGGGAGGCGGACGGCTCCCAGGGTCTGCTCTGGGGTGTGCAATTTTGAGCAGACAGCCCCCATGACCTCTGCTACGCTTCGGTGTGACTGGGAGTAGCGTTTCTTTCATCTTGTGACAAAACCTGGGTCGTGACCAAACGGGCGTTCGTAAGAGGTGACATATGGATGGTCTCGTCCCCGTCACCTTCCGGTTCCCCTCCGTACTCACGCCGGAGGCTCGGCACGTCTCGCTGATCGGCCCATTCAACAGGTGGACCCCGAACGTTCATCCGCTGGCGAGAGCGGGAGACTACTGGTGGATCATCACCCTATACTTTCCGCCCGGCCGTCGCATCGTTTACTGCTTCGACGTGGACGGCGCCACCTGGGTTGATCCCAATGATGGGATGACACCTCACGGCCGGGGGTCCGAATGCTCCGTTCGCAGCGTCGAGCGGATCTAGGGGCCGCCTCGTCTTTCCGTTGATAACGACCTAGTCCCACGGGGGCCGCATGGACGGGTCCCCGGGGTGTCGATGTCGCTCCCTTACAGGAGCGCAGGACGGTACGCGGCCCCCCGTCGTTCGGCAGCTGAGGCTAGGGCTGCAGGCAACGGGCTCCGGGGCTGCCCCACCGCATCGAGGATCCTCACCGTGTCCTCACTCCTTTGACCGGTACCGAGATACCAGCGTACGGGCGAACTACAGGAGGGACACGCCGTCGCCAGCTCGACATGGCCGGCGCGATTGGGATCCCATTCACCTGCATACTTGGTGTTGCACTTTCGACACTGGTACGTGATGACATATACCGGCAACCGCATCCACGTCTCCCCTCAAACGGGTGTTCACGCACAGACCCCGCCTTGTCAGCTGAACGTCGCGTCCAGGCCAATCCTTCCCGATAACACGCCCCCGACGCGCCGACCGCGGTTCGTGAGGTTCGAGGGTCAGACCGCAGGCGGAAGATTTCCTCGCCGGACGAGGTTTGTAGGGGTAGGCGAGGGTGAGCGTCCATGCGATCCATGGTGGTTCCGAGTCTGGTGCTGGTTGCGGCGCTGGCGATCCCTGCCGCCGGCCGGCCGGTCGATCCTCTCCGCGTCACGATCCTGGATGCGGGGATGGTCTCGCAGTCGCTGCGGATCATGATGGCCACGTCGGGGCTGGACGATCACGAAGCAGGGCGGTCTGCCGTCGCGGTGTCGGCGTGGCTCGACGGCGTGCCCATCCAGGCTGAGGTGCCTCTGATTCGGATGCCCGCGCGGTTTGCGCTGGACCTGGATCTCGCCGCCGGCGCCGTCCGCATCGCCGGGGTCACCGTGGGCGAGTTTGCGCCGGTGCAGCGGTTCGACGAGAACTTGATATTCCCGGTCGAGGTGACGTTGCGTCGCGGTCCGTACGTCGCCACTGCTCGGCGGCTCGTCGCGATCCCCTTGCCGACGGTCGTCGTCCCCGGGTACGCCAACGAGCTGCGCGGGCCCGATCACGCGCTGCTGGCCGCGTTTCGCCGCCGCGGGTACCGGGACACGGGACCGGCCCAGACGGTGTTTTGGTTCGCGTACCCGTCCCTCCACATGACCTTCGCGGAGGCCGCGCATGAGCTGGATGCGTACGTTCGGCAGGTGGTGCTCCCGGCCACCTATGCGCGGAAGATCAACGTCGTCGGATACAGCCTCGGCGGCCTGCTGGCCCGCTGGAACATCGCGTATGACCTCGATGGGTGGGGCGGGCTCGTCAACCGGTTGGCGCTCGTGGGGGTGCCGAACGAGGGCGTGGTGATGCCCTACGTGTACAGGAACACCCCGGAGTTCGTGCCCTACGCGTATATGGCGCATACGCAGTCCGCCCGCGCCATGCTCCCGACGTTCCCGTTCTGGCGGGCCGGCCCGGGACAGCCGTGGGGCACGCCGCCCGATGGCGGGAACCCCCTGCTGACGCAACTCAACGCCCGATCGATCCCGGCCGGCGTGCGTCTGTCCAGCTTCTTTGGAAGCATGGATTCCGGAGGGGTGGGGGTCGCGGTCGACGTTCGCGTGTTCGTCCTCTTTGGCAGCCTGGATCTCGGCGAGACGGGAGGTGCGGACACCATACTCGGCGTCACCGGTGAAAGCGGCGGCGCGGTGCTGAGCTACGGTCCCGGCGACGGGATCGTGCTCGTGGCAAGCGCGCTGGGGTTGCCGATTCAAGGTGGCGCCGGCGTCGCGGCGTTCGCGGGTCGTGAGATCCAGCGCGTCGACCTGGGGCCTGTCGGGCACGTGTCGCTGCTCGCGGCGGGGGCCGAGAAGATCCTTGCCGCGCTGCTCGACCGCGTCCTGGACAGGGTGGAGACAACGACGGAGGCTCACTGAGAGTCCGATCAAATGCAGGCCGTACCGGCGGCTGTCACGAACCCACCTGGGCGAGACTCCAGGGGCAGTACTGCCGGAAGCGGCTTCCCCCGCAACATCACGAGTGAAGGGAGCCCATGATGAAAGCCATCGCGGTCTATCCCGGCAAAGCGAACAGCACCCACCTGGCCGAGCTCCCCAAACCCGCCCTCTCGGACGTCCCGGGAGGTCGAGGGGTGCTGGTGCGTCTGCTGCGGTGCGGAGTGGACGGCACGGACAAGGAGATCAACGCCGGGGAATACGGGAAGGCGCCGGAAGGATGTTCTTTTCTCGTGACCGGGCACGAGAACTTCGGCCGGGTCGAGGCGGTTGGCGAACACGTGACCGAGCTGCGGCCCGGAGACTATGTGGTCGCGACCGTGCGGCGGCCCGGCGGCAGCCTCTACGACCTGATCGGGACCTACGACATGACGACCGACGACGAATACTACGAGCGCGGCATCAACCTCCGGCATGGGTTTCTGACCGAATACTATGTGGACGATCCCGAGTACATCGTGAAGGTCCCGGACGGCCTGGCGGATGTGGGGGTCCTTGTCGAGCCGCTGAGCGTGCCGGAGAAGGGGATCCTCCAGGCCTACGAGATCCAGCGGCGCCTGCGCGTCTGGCGACCGCGAAAGGCGGCCGTCCTCGGCGCGGGCACCATCGGGTTGTTCGCCACGATGATCATGAGACTCCGCGGCCTGGACGTGACCACCGTCGGGCTGACGCCGAAGCCGTACCTGAACTCCGACCTGATCGAGGCGCTCGGGGCACGGTATCTCAGCACGCGCGACGTGCCGCTCCGCGAAGCCGCCACCGCCTACGGACCATTCGACATCATTTACGAAGCGACGGGCTACTCCCCGCTCGTCTTCGAGGCCATGGACGTCCTCGGAAAGAACGGCGTCCTGGTGCTTGCCAGCGTCACCGGCGGCAACCGCCGAGTCGAGGTCCCTGCCGACAAGATCAACCTCGGCTTCGTCCTCGGAAACAAGGTCATGGTCGGGACGGTCAACGGCAATCGGGAGCACTTCGAGGCCGCCGTGCGGGATCTGGCGCTGGCCGCCGCTCAGGTTCCCGGGTGGGCCGCCCGCCTCCTCACCCATCCCGTCAGGGGTCTGGAGAACTATCGCCGGCTGATCGATACCCTCACCACCGCGGGCGGGGCGATCAAGGTCTTTCTCGAGATCGCCTCGCCGTCCGCGGCCGGCAGCGGTGAGTGAGATGCCTGACGACACCCCGTGGTGGCCGTCGCGGTATGGAGCGGACGACGAGCGCGGGACGCTGAACGAACTGACCCCCGCCAGGATCGTCGCGGCCGCCAGGCTGGTGCGGACCGGACGGGTCTACGATCTTGGACGGACGCTCCACGCCGACGTCCCCCGCTTCGAGGGGCGGTTCTGGCGGCAGACCCTCGTGAGCAGCGCCCACTTCATCAATGCGCGGCGGCCGGGCGGAAGCGGCGGCGGCTGGGGGGCGAACCGCCTCAACTGGATCACCGAGCTGGTGACCGGCACGCTGCAGATCGGCACCCAGCTCGACGCCCTCAACCATTTGCAGATCGGCGACCGGTTCTATAACGGGTGGCGGGCCGCCGACATCGTCGAGGAGTGGGGGACCCGAAAGCTGGGGATCGAGACCGTGCCGCCCGTGATCGCCCGCGGGGTCGTGGTCGACGTGGCCCGGCGCCGCGGCGTCCCGAGGCTGGAGGCGGGCGATGTCATCACGGTTGACGATGTCGAGGGCGCCCTGCGAGCCCAGGACACGGCCGTCGGACCCGGCGACGTCGTCCTGTTCCACACCGGCTGGGGGGCGCTGTGGGACGAAGACCCGGGCCGCTTCGCCGCGGGGGAACCGGGCGCGGGCATGGCCGTCGCGGAGTGGCTCGTGGAGCGGCGGGTGGCGATGACGGGCGCCGACACCTGGAGTTTCGGGCCGGTGCCCGGCGAGGATCCGGACCGCCCGTTCCTCGTGCCGCAGACGCTCAACGTCGTCCACGGCCTCTTCATCATGGAGAACCTGGCCACGGAAGCGCTCGCGGCCGATCGGATCTCCGAGTTCATGTTCGTCCTCACCCACCACAAGACCCGCGGCTCCACGGCGGCGATCATTGCGCCGGCGGCGGTGATCTGAGGAACTTCCTGAGGGAGGCGGCGGGAATGCCGGCGGGCGATCGTTATGACGTCGCGATCATCGGCACGGGCGCCGGCGGCGCCACGCTGGCGTACAGGCTCGCGCCTTCCGGAAAGCGGATCCTGCTGCTCGAGCGCGGAGGATGGCTTCCGCGGGAAAAGGCCAACTGGGACCCGCACGCGGTCTTCGTCGAAGAGCGCTACCACACCACGGAGCGATGGTACGACAAGGAGGGCCGCCCGTTCCGCCCCGGCACGAACTATTACGTCGGCGGCAACACGAAGGTCTACGGCGCCGTGCTGCTGCGGATGCGGGAACGCGACTTCGGGGAGGTCCGGCACCACGACGGCCTCTCGCCGGCCTGGCCGCGCAGCTATCAGGACTTCGCCCCCTATTACCTCGAGGCGGAGCGGCTGTACGGCGTGCACGGAGCGCGGGGCAGCGATCCGACCGAGCCGCCGTGCGACGCTCCGTACGCGTTCCCGCCCGTTGCCCACGAACCGCGGATGCGGGAGATCTACGATGACCTCGAGCGGCAGGGGCTCCATCCCTTTCCCCTGCCGGTGGGCGTCCGCCTCGACGAGGCCAACCGGCACCTCAGCCCCTGCATCAAGTGCGAGACCTTCGATGGGTTTCCGTGTCTCGTCGACGGCAAGCACGACGCGGCCACCACGTGCATCCTGCCCGCTCTCCGGCATCCGAACGTCACCCTGCTGACCCAGGCGCTGGTGACGCGGCTGGACACGGACGCCACCGGACGGCGGGTCTCGACGATCCATGTCACGCGCAACGGCGCGGAGGAACGGTACTCGGCGGACGTGGTCGTGGTCGCCTGCGGCGCCGTGAACTCCGCGGCGCTCCTCCTGCGGTCGGCGAGCGACCGGCACCCGAACGGCCTGGCGAACAGCTCCGGGCAGGTCGGACGGCACTACATGTGCCACAATAACTCCGCCATTCTGGCGGTGTCGCGCACGCCCAATCCCAGCCGGTTCACCAAGACGATCGGCCTGAACGACTTCTACTGGGGCGCGGACGACTTCGACTACCCCATGGGACACATCCAGACGCTCGGCAAATCGCTCCCCGCGCAGCTCGAGGGGGATGCCCCGTCGATTCGCATCCCGGGCGTCGGGCTCACGCTCGACTTCATCGCCGGCCACGCCGTCGACTTCTGGATTACGACGGAAGATCTGCCCGATCCCGACAACCGGGTCGAGATCAGGCCGGACGGCCAGATCATGCTCAGCTACACGCCGAACAACGGCGAGGCGCACCGGCGCCTCTTGCAGAGGCTGCGGCACGCGCTGGAGGACTGTGCGGGCGGCGTGACGCACTTCATCCCGCAGTCCGTCTACCTCTCGAAGCAGATCCCTCTGGCGGGGGTGGCCCACCAGTCCGGCACCTGCCGGTTCGGCGCCGACCCCCGGAGCTCCGTGCTGGATCCCCTGTGCAAGGCGCACGATCTCGACAACCTGTACGTCGTGGACGCGAGCTTCTTCCCGTCGAGCTCGTCGGTCAACCCGTCCCTGACGATCATCGCCAACGCGCTCCGGATCGGCGATCACCTCCGCGAGCGCCTCGGGCCGGCTTCGGCGCAGCGGGCCGCCGCGGAGTAATCGCGAAGCTCCTCGACCTGACGGGAGGATCGTCATTGAGCACGGAGCACGCGGCGGTGCGGGCGATTCCCGGGCGGGAACCGAGCCTGCCGGCGCGGCCGGTCGTGAGCTTCGGCCGCGAGATCTGCGGCGATCTCGCCTCCGCGCTCCGCCGCGAGTGGCTCGTCACGAACGGTCTGGGAGGGTATGCGTCGGGGACGCTGGCCGGCATCAACGCCCGCCGCTACCACGGGCTGCTCGTCGCGGCGCTGACCCCTCCGGTCGGGCGCACCGTGCTCGTCGGCGGGCTCGTGGAGTGGGCCGGCTACGGAGGCGGCCGCTATCCCTTGTCCACGCACGAGTACGTCGACGGGACGATCGATCCTCGGGGCTACGCCCACCAGCGCGCGTTCACCTTGGAAGGCATGCTGCCGATCTGGGAGTTCGAGCTGGCGGATGCGATCCTGGAAAAGCGTGTCTGGATGCCGTACGGCGCCAACACCACGTGCGTCCGCTACCGCCTCATCCGCGCTGCGGGTCCCGTGGACCTGGAGATCACTCCGCTCGTCACCTACCGCGACTTCCACTCGCTGCGCTCCGGACAGGGCTGGACGCCCGAGACCGTCTCCGTGCCGGGTGGGGTCCGGATCCGTGCCTCCGCCGACGCCGTGCCCTTCAGGCTCTCGTTGGATGGCGCTGCGTTCGCGGCGACCGGCGACTGGTACTGGAACTTCCTGCACCGGGAAGAGGCGGCGCGCGGTCTGGACAGCCGGTCGGACCTCTACGCGCCCGGCGTCCTTCGCATCCGCGTGCTTCCGGATCAGAGCGTGACGCTGGTCGCGACGGCGGAGACGGCCGAGGCGCCGGCGGCCGCACGCGCTCTCGAAGACGCGCGTTCGCGGCAGGAGGCGCTTCTCCGTCGCGCCGGTGTGGAGGCGGCCGACCCCGTGGTCCGGCAGCTCACCCTGGCCGCCGACCAGTTCGTGGTCGCCCGGAGCACCGACCATGATGCCGGCAAGACCGTGATCGCCGGCTACCACTGGTTCAACGACTGGGGCCGGGACACCATGATCAGCCTGCCGGGCCTCACGCTGTCCACGGGCCGTTACGAGGAGGGGGCCGGGATCTTGCGCGAGTTTGCCCGCTACGTGAGGGACGGTCTCCTCCCCAACAACTTCCCCGACCTGAGCGGCCAGACCCCCGGATACAATACCGCCGACGCCTCCCTGTGGTTCGTCCTCGCCGTGCGGGCGTACCGCGAGGCGACCGGCGATGGCAGTCTCGTGGACGATATGCTGCCCACAGTTCGCGAGATCCTGGATCGGCACGTCGCGGGAACACGCTACGGCATAAGGATGGACCCGTCGGACGGCCTGCTGCGCGCCGGGGAGCCGGGCGTGCAGCTCACCTGGATGGACGCCAAGGTCGGCGACTGGGTGGTGACGCCGCGGATCGGCAAGCCGGTGGAGATCAACGCGCTGTGGTACAACGCGCTCAGGGCGGCGGCGGCGTTCCTGGCCCCAAGGTCCGCCGCCGCGGCCGGCCGTTACGCGACGCTGGCCGACCGGGTCCGCGTCTCGTTCCGCGCCCGCTTCCCGCGGCCCGAGGCACGTCGCCTCGCCGATGTCGTCGACGGCCCGGACGGCGACGACCTGGCGATGCGGCCGAACCAGATCTTTGCCGTTTCCCTCCCGTTTCCGCTGCTCGACGATGCCGACGCCGCCGCGGTGGTCGAGGCCGTCGGCAGGACGCTGCTGACGACGTATGGCCTGCGCTCCCTCAGCCCCGACGCGCCGGCGTATCACGGTGACTACGGAGGGGACGTGGTCCACCGGGACGGCGCCTACCACCAGGGACCGGCCTGGGCCTGGCTCATCGGCCCGTACGTCGACGCGCACTACCGGGTGCATCGGAGCCGGGATGCGGCCCTCGCGCTGCTCCGGCCGTTCGAGCACCACCTGCGCGACGCCGGACTCGGCACCGTCTCGGAGATCTTCGAAGGCAACGCGCCGCACCTTCCCCGGGGCTGCATCGCGCAGGCGTGGAGCGTCGCGGAGCTTCTGCGGGTATGGCGGAAGTTGGGAGGCCCCGAGATCCGGAACACACGCGCTTCCCCGGCGTAGACGCAGAGCGCGCTGTGGCGCTCGATGGGCGGAGCCGGTTTGATTTGAGCCCGCTCGAAATCAAGCGGATGAACATCATTATGTCATCTAGTTGACATTTTTGTCAACTGCGGTACATAATACTCTTACCATGATGACGACAGACCCGTTACAGAAGCGGGAGGTGTTCCACCTCGTCTTTCTCCGGGCCCTCGGCCGATCGGCTCCATTGTCGACTTTTGCGGTCAAAGGCGGCTGCAACCTGCGGTTTTTCTTTGGCGGCGTCCGTTATTCGGAAGACATTGATCTCGACTCATCGGGCGTGCCCGTGCACGCGCTCCGCGAAAGGGTCATGACCATTCTCGCGTCCTCAGGTCTGCTCGATACGCTGCGAACCTTCGGTATCGACCGCGTTCAGGCTCCCGATATCTCGCGCGCCAAGCAAACCGAAACCGTGCAACGCTTCAAGGTCCATCTGATCACAACCGCGGGTGAAGATCTGCCGACCAAGATCGATTTCTCCCGCCGCGGGTTCGACGCTCCAATCCGTTCGGAGCCGGTGTCGATGTCCATCGTGGCTGCCTATCGCCTCGCTCCCATCGTCGCTCCACACTACGCCGCCTTGCCCGCCGCGGCTCAAAAGGTTCAAGCGCTCATCGCGAGAGGGGCGCCGCAGGCACGGGACGTCTTTGACCTGTACACGCTCGGTTCCCAGCCTGAGATTAACCCCACCGCCCTCAGGGCACGCTTCCGCGAGCGTGACCTTCGACAGGCTCATGACCGCATCTATGAAATCGAGTACGCGCAATATCGCGACACCGTGCTGAGCTTCCTTGCACCTGAAGATCGGGCTACCTACGGCTCAAGCGAGATCTGGGATGAGATCAGGCTCCGCGTCGCTGCGCTCATCGGCCATCCGGTGAAACAGGATGAGTAGACTGTCGATCACGAAGGCGATTCAAACGATCGGCCGTCCCGTGTTCACCAGCAGGGAAATTGCCCTGGTGACCGAAGGCTCGCTTTCATCAGTGAGTCACAGCTTGGAGAGGATGGCCCGGCAAGGAATCATCCGCAAGGTCGCGCGCGGTCTCTGGTGCGCCCCTTCCGATCCGCGGTTCACTCCCTTCCTGCTGGTCCCCTTTCTCGCGGGCAGCCACCAAGCCTACGTATCCTTTCTCTCTGCACTGAACCTCCACGGCATGATTGAGCAGATTCCACACAGCACCTTCTGCGCGACAACCGGCCACACGCGCCTCAGGACGACGCCCGTGGGCAGCTTCTCGTTTCACCGGATTCACCCGAATTTTTTTGCAGGGTTCGACTGGTACCGCGGGGGGAGGGAATTTCTGATCGCCACGCCGGAAAAGGCCCTTGTGGACTCCTTGTACTTGTCCAGCCGTCGAGGCAGACAATTCCGGTTCTTTCCCGAAATCGAATTTGGGGGGGGATTTCGCTTTCGGACGGCCGAGGACTGGGCAAGACGAATCCCTTACGCGCGCATCCGAAAGTATGTTCAAGCCCAGCTCAAATCGCTTAGGCGCCGGCGCCCAACGACGCCGGCGGCGTAACGCGCCCGAATGATCACCAACAGATCCGGCAAGCAGGTGATGGAGATGCCTACGACGTTGAGATTGGGGATCACCATGACAAGGACCCCGCGGTCCGCCCCTAAGGTCCTGCAGGTCCCTTGCAGCTCAGCCCCGGGTTGGCGCCTACAATTGCCGATTGCTGCGCCTTGACGCACCCGTAGGTGATATGGGTGGGGCCATGGAGCACGGTCCCCTGGTCGGTCCAAGCCAAGGCGGCGCTTCCTCCCCGATCGATCACGATAGAAATCGAGTCGGCGAGATCGCGGTTCCCCCCACTGACCGTGCAGAAAATGCCGTTCGTGCAAATCCCCCCGACGTGCATGATCCCGCTGGACGCGGAGGTCTGGTTAAACTTCGGCGTCGCCGAGTTTCCATTGATGGTCTGCGCGAAGGTGACGACCCAGGGGGAACGCGCTGCGTCGCTGGGTGTGAGATCAGGAGAGTTGAGCCAGATAAAATCGACGCGTCCGGTACTGCCCGCAGCAATCCACGGAAAGTAGTGCGTCCCCATGTCGCTGTTGACCTGCACCGGCCGCGCCCAGGTTTTGGCCTTGTCACTCGAGTGGGTGAACCAAATGTCGAATTGGTCGGCAGCGACGAGATTGTCTGGGAACACCGAGTAGATGTTTCCACCGGCGCCCGGCGTTCCGGAATCGTCGACAGCCAGGGTGGCGAAGATCTTGTCGGTGTTCGTCGAAGGGCCGCCGTCGAAGACCATGTGGGCATCCCAGACGGTGAGTCCTGCCGGTGTGGCGGGAGGAGAGTGGGCGACCCAGACCTGGTGGAAATTCTCAATCTGTGTGAGGTTGCAACCTTGAGTGGTATTCGCGACCGGGTCGGCGGTGATCCACTGCACGTAGACTTCGCCGGTCTCAGGGTCGACCTCGATATCGCTGGGCACGGTGTTGCAGAACGAGTTCACAAAGGCGATACCGTTTGTGCCCAGGACGTCCACGGACGGGCCGAATGTCTTGCCGCCGTCGTTGGAAGCCGCAACCCAGATTTGGCTGACGCTGAAATCGTGATAGCTGACATACACCTGATCCTGGTCGGCGCTCGTTTTGCTTGGAAAGACGGCGATCCAGGGCCGGTCGATGAAAGAAGGATTGACTGCGGCGATGTCGTTGATTGTCCATGTGGCGCCCCGGTTGTCGCTGTACGCGAGCTTCACCTGCAGGAGAAGCGGGAGCTGCTCGATCGCTGAGACGTAGACCCGATGTGCTCCCGGCGTGCAGCTGCTCGTCTGAATTGAACAGGGGGTGGCGCCGCCGATACGGATGTGGACATCGCCCACATCACTTCCGAATGGATCGTTCTCCGGTTTTTGCATGAACGTTCGGCCGCCGTCGTCGGATCGGGCAACATGGCTGCCGCTTGCCTGCCACGCGACGTACACCGTTCCATCCGAACGATCTACTGCGACCGAAGGCTCGGTGGCATTTGTTTGCGAAGAGGGAGAAACCTGTCTGGTAAAGCCAATGATATCCTGCGTCCGCGCAGATGGAGTAGCCAACAAGAGCGAAGTCAAGCTGAGAAGAACGCCCCAAACCGCCACCCGAAAACGAATCCAGTGAGGGTCAGTGTTGAAGGCTCCGCTCGGAAGCACCATCCGTCGTCGCATCACCGCCGCCCCCTCTGCGATTCGTTGTCGACGAAGACCGCGTTCCTCTGCCCTGAAGGAGCTATCCGGAAGACGTCATAAAATTATTAAGTAGGCGATTACCCGACAATTGGGTGACATACCCAATGTGGCACGAGGGATTGCCTTGCCGAGCATGGGTGCGATAGAACTGGCGTACGTCAGCCGTCATCCTCTCGGGGACGCGTCGTTCCCCGAGAGCGCCGACCCGGTTTCGAGCAGGCTCTTGAGGCTCAACAGCACGCGCGGCCAGCCCTCCGAAACGGCCTCGATCAACTTGTGAGGACGAGGTGCGGGACGATGCGGGCTACGGCGGGCCGACAGGCCGTCAACCGCCCATACGTCGCTCGGCAGACAGGCGTGCCCCGGGCGCGCGTTGTATCCTGTAACTGCGGGTGCGCCTCGGGGTCTGGGCGCGCCCGAACGCTGCGATAGAGGGAGGCCGGTCATGCCGTTTGTTCGGGTGACGTTGTACGAAGGACGCTCGACCGAGAAGAAGCGCAGGATTGCCGAAGCCATCACCGAGGCGCTGGTGACAATCGGAGGAACGACGCGGGACGCGTGTCAGGTGGTCTTCGAGGACGTGGCGAAAGAGGATTGGGTGACGGGAGGCGCGCCCGAGTTTTCCGACAAAGCCGCCAAGCGGTAACTCTTCGTATCGAGGGTCCGCAAGGCGTTCGTGTCGGGCGAATCGTCAGAAGCCTTCGAAGCAGCGGGTCGGGGGTAACTGCGATATCGCCTCCCTCGTGTCGGGGAGGAGATCTAGTTTCGGCTATTGGGGCGGTAAAAGCCGCTACCAACGGTGACCGGCGAGGTCCTCTGCCGGTAGCTCGGACTCAGGTGCGGATCGTTCCCTGTTGCATGCTCCGCACGCGAGGATCGAGAGCGTCCCGCACGCCGTCCCCAAGGACGTTGAAGCCCAACACGACCAGCATCAACGCGATGCCCGGGACAATCATGAGATGCGGCGCACGCTGCATCCATTGACGACTGTCGCTCAGCATCGCGCCCCATTCCGCAGTGGGCGGCTGTACGCCTGCCCCGAGGAAACTGAGGCTCGCGCCGGTGAGAATGGCGTCCGGAAGTAGCAAACTAGCCTGCACGATGATCGGACTCAAGACGTTCGGCGAGATGTGACGGCCGATGATCGCGGCATCGAACGCGCCGATGCTCCGGGCCGACTCAACATAGGTGGCCTCTCTCACGATAAGGACCAACCCATACACGACCCGCGCGAACTGTGGCACCTGCGAGAGCCCGACGGCGAGCACGACGTTATTGAGCCCGGGGCCCAGTATAGCCACGATGGTCAGCGCGACAATGATGCCGGGGAACGCCAGGAGAACATCCATGAGTCGCATGATCGGAGCGTTGAGACCCCGGTAATATCCCGCCAGCAACCCGGCCGGCACGCCGAGCCCGGCGCCCACCGTGATCGATCCCACGCCGACGTACAACGAGACCCGCGCCCCGAAGATCACCCGGCTCAAGAGGTCCCGGCCTTGATTATCGGTCCCGAGCCAATGCGCCGGCCCCGGGGGTGCCAAGGTCCTGGCGAGGTCGATCGCGTTCGGATCGTAGGGTGCCAGCATCGCCGCGAGGGCGCTTACCAGCACAAAGAGCGCTGCGATGCCCCCCCCGGTCAACGACAACTTATTGCGCTTGAGGGTCTTCCAGGCGGCCCGCCAGGGTTCCGGCATGCGGAAGCCCGCGCGCGAGCCGCTACTGGTATCGGATCCGCGGGTCCAGAGCGACATAGGCGACATCGACGAACAGATTGACCACGATGAACAACGCCGCGAACGTGAGCAGCGTCCCCTGAATGACGGGGTAATCCCGGCTGTTGACAGCGGTCACGATAAGCCGCCCTAATCCCGGCCATGCGAAAATCGTCTCTGTGATCACCGAGCCGGTAAGCATGAGCCCGAGACGAACCCCCATTACCGTCACGACGGGGATGATCGCGTTTCGCAGCGCATGCTTCAGAATCACGAGCCGCTCCGCCACGCCCTTGGCCCGCGCCGTCGTAATGTAATCCTGGTGAATGACTTCGAGGAACGACGACCTCGTGATCCGCGAGCAATAGGCGGTGGAGAAGACGCTCAGCAAGGCCGCAGGCAGCACATAGGACCGCCAGCCGCTGATCCCTCCCGTGGGAAACCAATGCAACTCTACAGCGAACACGTAAATGAGAAGCAGGCCGAGCCAAAATCCTGGGATGGAAATGCCGGCAAGCGCGAACGTGGTGGCGACATGGTCAAGGAGCGAGTTCTTGTGAATCGCCGCCAGCACGCCGGTGCTGATGCCGACGATCGTCGCGACGACGATGCTGACGAGCGCCAGCCGAAGCGTGTTACCGAATCGCTCCTGAATCTGCGACGCTACCGACACGCCTGAAAAGACCGATGCGCCTAAGTTTCCGCGGCTCAACTGCTCGAGGTACACGACGTAGCGTATGTAGAGCGGCCTGTCGAGGCCAAACTCGTGACGCACCCGCGCCACCACATCGGGGCTCGCGCTCTCACCCGCATAGATCACCGCGGGGTCGCCCGGGATGAGCGCGAAAATGAGGAAGACCGCGCTCACGACCATCAGAAGCAGCGGAATGCCCCATCCCAGGCGGCGCAGGACGTAGCCTAGCATGCGTCAGGGAGTCGTCCAGGCCGTGGTGCCGTCCGTCCCCGCACTACGGGCCGTTCACGGTGCGGGTCGGGGCAGACGAACTCGAGCCCGCAACGTGGTGGGGTTAGAAAATCGGAGGGCGGAGATGTGGCCCGCGGCGGCCAGGGTGCACGGCCGGCGGGGGAGCCACCGCCGAATCTAGCGCCGTTCTTTCCACGCAAACTGCGACGGGTGAGTCAACTGGCAGGGATCGATCCTCGCGCCGTGTAGCGTGGACTTGAACGCGATCTCTTCCTTCAATTGGAACAACTGAATGATCGGCGCGTCTTTGTAGATCATGCTGATCGCCTGCGCATAATACTGGTTGCGCTGCGCCAGCGTGGGTTGCGAGTTGCCGAGTTCGATCAACCGATCGACCTCGGCGTTCTTGTAGTACGGCCGGTTGCGCTTGGCCGGCGGGAACGCATCGCTCTTGAAAAGATAGTTCATGTCATACTCGGCATCGCACGTGAACGTGCCCCAGCCGAGGTTCAGTAAATCGTACTTGGCTTTGTCCGGCGAGACGGTCACTTGGTCATGCCAGTAGCCGGGGTCGAGGATTGTCAGGTTGGCTGCGATCCCGACTTTGCGAAGCTGCGCCTGAATCAGCTCCGCGATCTGGAAATCGCCTCGAATCTCGCCCTTCTGCGACCACAGGTTGAGGAACAGTTTGTCGCCCTTCTTTTGGCGGACGCCGTCCGGGCCCAACGCCCAGCCTGCGTCTTCCAGGAGAGCCGCCGCCTTGTTGGGATCGTACGCGTAGGGACCGGTGCGGACGAAGCCGTTGACCATGGGGCCCATGATCGGGGCCTGCGCGACCGTCGCACCGGTGCCGCCGAACACCGCTTTGGCCATCGCGGTCTTATCGAGCGCGTAGTTGATCGCCTGCCGGACCCTGGGGTCATCGAGGGGCGGACGCTGCGTATTGATGACGCCGTACCACTGGTCCGCGGAGTCCTTGGACAGTACGCTGATGCCGAGGTTGGGATTGCTCTTGAACCGCTGAAGATCCGGATCGGCCAGGTTGACGACGAGGTCGACCTCGCCGGCTTGCAGCGCCAACGCGCGGGCTGAGATATCAGGTAGCACGCGAAGCTCGATCTCGTCGAGGTAGGGGAGCCCCTTCCTCCAGTAGTTGGCGTTCTTCCGCAGCTTCACGAACTGGTCCGGCCGAAACTCTTGGAGAATGTACGGACCCGTCCCCTCGGCATGGGTCTTGAAGTAGTCGCGCCCGTAACGGTCGAGCGCCGTGGGGCTCATCATCGCAAAAGTCCCGAGGGCGAGTTCGGTGGGCAGCGCGGGGTTCGGCCTGGAGAGATTGATCCTGACGGTGAGATCGTCGACGGCGTCGATGCTCGTGATGGCCGCCAGCATCCAGGAGAGCGCGAGTCTCCCGGAGGTCCGCCTCTCGAGATTCTGCTTGACCGCGGCGGCGTTGAACGGCGTGCCATCATGGAACGTGACATTGGGCTGAAGGTGCAACGTCAGCGTCAGGCCGTCGGTGGAGACATCCAAGGATTTTGCGAGCCATGGAACGATCCTGCCCGTATCCCCGCGCGCAAAGAGTTGCTCATAGAAATACTGCGTCGCTTCAAGATCATACCGGTTGTTCGTATCCGACGCGTCCATGGTATGGGTGCCCGGCGCGATGGCGACAACCATCTTTCCTCCAGACACCGGGGCCATCGTGGTCGTTTGCGATATCGAAGGCAATACAAGGACCGTGAGCAACAGTGCGATGCCAGCAGCCATACCCGGCACCATCCGTAGCGATCGGCGCATTTTCCATTCCCTCCCGGTTCATCACCGCGAACGGCGAAAAATGGACATTGCGTTACACGACGATCTCCCCTACGCCGTCACATGGCACGGCGGCCGCGCACGCCGTTGTCGTTAGGAGCGGTAGAACGCCTCGATCCGCCCGACGACAAAATCGACATCCTCTTCGGTCAACGCGGGGTACATCGGCAATGCGAGATTCTCCCGCGCATAGCGTTCGCTGACGGGGAAATCGCCTTCCTTGAACCCATATTTCGTTCGAGGCACCCGATCGAGGTGGTTGGGCGTATGATACGTCGGCTTGGTCTCGACGTGCTTGCTGAGGAACAGCCGCAGCTTGTCCCGCTTCGGCGTCCGGATCACATATCGCCAGTACGAGTGCCAGGCGTACGGCTTTTCCTGCGGCGGCGCAATATCCGTGTCGAGCGCGTGGATCAACCGGGTGTATCTTGCCGCGAGTTCCCGGCGGCGCTCGTTCCACGCCTGGAGCGATCGGAGAGTCACCCGCGCGACCGCGGACAACACTTCACTCTGCCTGAAGTTGAGTCCGGAAATCTCATGCTCGAGCGCGCGATACGCCACCTCGGCCATGCTGCCCTCGTAGTATCGGGGGCCGCGGCCATGATTGGCGAGCATCCAGATCGTCTCCGCCAGCTGCTTGTCGTTGGTGACCAGCAGACCCCCGTCGCCGCCGCAGAACATCGGTTTGTTGCGAGTGTAACTGAACGTCGCGCAGTGACCATGCGTGCCGAGCTTCGAGCCTTTGTATCCGGCGCCGATCGCCTGACACGAGTCGTCGACCAAGTGTAGGTTATGCCGTGTGGCAATCTCCATCAAGGCGTCGAGATCCGCGGCATGTCCATGCGCGTCCACCGGCATGATGGCCTTCGTTCGGGGAGTGATCGCGGCTTCGACCTTCGACACATCCATGCAGTACGAATCGAGTTCGATGTCCACGTACACCGGGGTCGCGCCCGTCCACATGATCACGTCGGTGGGCGCCGGAAACGTATTCGGGGCCGTGATGACCTCATCGCCAGGACCGATGCCCCAGGCCTTGAGGGCGAGCAAGAGCGCTGCGGTCCCGCTGGTCATATTGACGGCGTACTTGCAGCCGATGAACTGGCAAACTTCTTCCTCAAACCGCCTGCCCTGAGAGTCCCACTCCCGCGATCCTCGGATCCACAGGCGCTCGTCGAAGCCCTGTAACACCGCCTGCCGCATCTCCTCAGTGATCGTCGGCTCATACAGCGGAATGAAGTCCCTGCTCTTGCTCCGATACTTTACGAATTGTAATTGAGGATTCGTCCGCAGTGCGGCCATGTAAAACCTCCAGGCAACAGGGGCACACGTATCGTCTAGCATTATGCTACTCTATTACTTCTGGCTCCGCAACGTCTGGTACGGGGCCTTTCAGGGAATTCGATAGACGGGGCGCCGCCCGTAAAGGAGCCCCAGTGATGGCGGAAGAAGTTTTCTAGAAGTTTTCTACATCTAGCCAGATGGCGTCCGCGTTTCACTTGAGTGGTGAGCATGCATACGCCGAGCTCGGATCCGTGGGGGATGAAATGGCCAGTGTTGAGATAGGTCCCGTCTCGGCCGGGCCCGGCGAGAAAGCAAGGGGCCCCGTGACGGTTCTGGATGGCCCCATGACACGTCTTACCCTGCCTGTGGCGATCATCAACAGCGGCAAACCGGGGCCCTCTCTTGTGCTGCTCGCCGGCATTCATGGGACGGATTACCCGGGCATCGAGGCGGCGGCGCGGATCATCCGGCGGACATCGCCAGGGGACATCCGTGGCGTTCTCACCGTGTTCCCGCTCGTGAACGTACTCGGCTTTGAAGCTTCCGAGCCGTTTCTGATGCCGGTGGACAGGCAGAACATCAACCGGATCTTTCCTGGCGACCCCGCCGGGACGCCGAGCTTCATCTTGGCGCATGTGCTGTTTGAACATGTGCGCCGCCTGGCGGACTGTGTGATCGATCTGCATGGCGGCGACACCACGGAACACTTGGTCCCCTTCGCGCTGTACTATGAGAGCGGGAATGCCGACGTGGACGCGCGCTCGGCCGCTATGGCGCGTCTCTACGACACGCCGTACGTGTGGGCGATGAGTCCCCCCTACGGCCACCGCGGCACATCGATCGGCGAGTTAAGCAAGATCGGCATACCGGCGATCGCCGGCGAAGCCGGGTATCTGGGCACCTGCCATGAAGCCGACGTCGAGACTCACATCAGAGGCGTCGGCAACATCATGAAAGATCTTGGCATGGTGGAGGGCGAACCGGAGCACACTGTCGATCGCCAAATGTTTTTCCGAAGGGACTTCATCATCACGACACGCCGCGGAGGTATCTTCGAGCCGGCTGTCGATCCCGGTTCGCGCGTGCATCGGGACGCCATCTTGGGACGCATCAGAACGCTCGAAGGAGATGTCATCGAGGAGATCCGGTGTCCGGTTGACGGCGTCATCCGGACGCTCTTTCCAAAGCGCGTCGTGCATGCCGGCAGCATCGTGTACCGGGGATGGGTCGACGGCGTAGACGACGGCGGCGATGGCTCGCCCAACGGCGGGCGTCGCTGAGTGACGGGGACGGATGTGAGCACAGCGACCGCAACGTTGCCGTTCCATTCGATCGGCGAACTGTCGGTGCTCATCGCGACACGGCAGATCTCACCCGTCGACGTCGTGACCACGCTGCTCTCCCGGATCGAGAGACTCAACTCAACGCTGGCCAGTTACATTACCGTATGCGCGGCCGAGGCGGTGGCGGCCGCCCGCGCGGCTGAGCGGGACATCATCCACGGTAAGTACCGCGGCCCGCTCCACGGCATCCCCATTGCGTACAAGGACATCATTTGGACAAAGGGCGTTCGAACGACGGCCCACTCAAGAGCGTTGGCGGACTTTGTCCCGGCCGAGGACGCAACGCATGTCCACAGATTGTCGGCCGCCGGCATGATCCTGATCGGAAAGACAAACACAGGAGAGTTCGCCTGTGGCACGAGCGAGCTCTTCGGAAACCCACGCAACCCCTGGTCCCTCAACCATTATACGGGTGGCTCCAGCAATGGGTCGGCGAACGCGGTCGCGGCCGGTTTGGCGGTCGCGGCGACAGGCACCGACACGGGTGGGTCGGTGCGGGTCCCCGCTAGTTTTTGCGGCGTGGTGGGTCTCAAACCGACCTTCGGCCGAGTGAGCCGCCACGGCATCATTCCGTTGAGTTGGACGATGGATCACGTGGGGACGCTTACGCGAACCGTCGACGACGCCGCGCTGATGCTTACCGCCATGTCCGGGTACGATCCACTCGACCCCTCGAGCGCTACCGTCCCCGTCCCGGATTTCCGGGCGGGACTCGAACGTGGTATTCGCGGCCTGACCGTTGGCATCCCGCGGGAGCACTATTTCGACGGCCTCCACCCGGACGTGGAGCGGGCGGTTCACGCTGCGTTGGACGTGCTTCGCGCCGAGGGCGTCCAGGTCGTCCCCGTTCACCTGCCGCGCGCCGGGGATCTCGCCGCCGCCGCCCCGCTCATGTATCGGGCCGAAGCCTATGTCCTTCACGCGGAGCGGCTCCGGCGGCGCGCCGCGGACTACGGCCGGCGCGCCCGGCAGAAGATCTGCTCGGGCGCGTTCTTCACCGCGGCTGAATACCATCAGGCCGCCCAACTCCGGAGGCTATGGTGCGATGAACTGCGTTCCGTGCTCCAACACGTCGACGCGATTGTTACACCGACGGTGCCGTACCCCGCGTTCACTCTCCAATTGCAGGAAGCGGGGCCTCCCGATACGAGCTGGGGCACGCGGCAGTTCAACATGTCGGGGCATCCGGCCATTACCGTTCCCTGCGGGTTCAGCGGCGAGCATCTGCCGATCGGGTTGCAGATCGCCGGCCGGACGTTCGACGAACTCACGATCCTGCGGCTGGCGCACGTCTATCAAAAATTGACCGACTGGCACACCCGGCGGCCGCGCCTTGACGAAAGCCTAAAGGATGTGACGCATGATTGATTGGCTGCGCATTGAGGCGGCTCAGCAAGGGCTGGCCCTCGACGACGAGGATCTCGAGGCCATCCGACACTTATTGATCGAGATGAAAATCGCCCTGGCGGCGAAGCGGGCGACAATCCCGGAGGGAACAGAACCGTTTTTGGGGCCAGCCGGAACCGGCCCCGTCATGGGCACCGGTCCATGACCGCGCGGATCACACGAGTTGGGATCATCGGACTCGGCCGAATTGCCGAGTCGGCCCACATCCCCGCCCTTCTCGCGATCGAGGGTGTTCAGATCACTGCGGTCTGCGACATCGATCACAAGGCCCTCACGACGCTTGCCGGGAGGTATGGCATCAGCGAGAGGTATGTGGATGCGGCGGAGATGGCCGCGGCGTCGACCTGCGACTGCGTGTTCGTGTTGACGAGACCTCACGATGCGCATGCGTCCATTTCGCGTATGATGCTGCGGCACGGGAAGGATGTGCTGTGCGAAAAGCCGATGGCCACGAATCTCGACGACGCACGGCAGCTTGTCGATCTCGCGAAAGAGACGTCGCGAATTCTCATGATTGGATTCAACCGGCGGTTCATGCCGCTGGTGCGACAGGCAAAGTCGCTCTTTACGGGCCGCCGGCTGGAGGTGTGCAAGATCTCCCATACCGCCTCGAGCCGGCGGACCAATACCCTGCTGGATAATCCGCACGCCATCGACCTCATGCGCTACTTCATCGACAGCCCGCCACGAGCGGTCCACGCCGGCAAGCCCGGCGGAAATACCGTCAATCCAAGCGTGACCGCGCTCATCGAGTTTGAGTCGGGAGCGGCGGGTGTCCTGATCCTCAACAACGACGCCGGCGGAGTGTCGGAGCAGGTCGAACTTCACGGCGGCGGCCTGTCGGTGTTCTTAAACATCACAGATCATGTGCTGCGGTATTCGGATCGGACCTGGGGAGATGAGCGATCTGCGCCAGCGCAGTGGTCCGAATACCGAGGTGCCAAACAGGCAAGGTTTGAAGAGCTACACGGGTTCAGCGATCTCGACCGCCATTTTGTCGACTGCGTCAGATCCCGGCGCCCTCCAGCCGCCGGGGCGGCCGACGCCTATCGATCGCACGAACTCGCGCACCGTGTGTACTCGGAGGTGTGTCCAGTCTCCACGGGGTGACTGGTACGTCGTCACCATGTGCCGATCGCAAAGACAAGTCCGAGATAGGCGTGGGGGGGAACGGCAAAAGTTCCCAAGCCCTTTGTCTGGCTGAAGCGCGTGGGTAAGAGGTCCTCTGTACCTACAGTTCTCTAGGGTCCAGCGCGTCCCGCACCGTGTCGCCGACGACATTGAACGCCAGTGTCACGACGAGGATCGCCATGCCGGGGATGATGACCAGGTGGGGGCTGCTGGTGATGTACTCGCGCCCGACGCTGAGCATCGCGCCCCATTCTGCGGTCGGTGGCTGGACACCCAGCCCGAGGAAGCTGAGGCCGGAGGCCGTGAGGATCGCGGTGGCCAGCCGCAGCGTCGATTGCACCACGAGTGGCGACAAGATGTTTGGGAAGATGTGCCGAGCCATGATTGTGCGCTCGCCGGCGCCGAGCGCCTGCGCGGCCTGAACGTAGACTTCCTCCCTCGCCAGCAGCGTTGCTCCTCGAGCGATGCGCGCGAACGGCGGAATCGAGTTCACGCCGATGGCGATAATCACGTTCGTCATGCCGACCCCGAGCGCGGCGATGACGGCTACCGCCAGCAGAAAGCCCGGGATCGCGAGCAGGACATCCATGACGCGCATGATCACCGTATCGCTCAAGCCTCCATAGTATCCTCCGGCAATCCCCAATGCGGAGCCGGACACGAACGCGATCGCCACAGCTCCAAGGGTGATCAAGAGCGTGTTCCGCCCGCCCCACAGCAGCCGGCTGACGATGTCCCGTCCGAGTTCGTCGGTGCCCAACGCGTGAACAAACGAGGGCGGCGCATCCGGGTTCGCCACATCGATCAGGTTGGGGTCGTGCGGCGACAGCCACGGTGCGGCGCCGGACGTGACGATTGCGAGGAGCAGCACCGCCAGGCCGGCCACAGCGACCCGCTGGCGCGCGAAGTGGCGTGCGGCCCGCACCCAGGGGTTGGCCGGGATCGCCGCCCGCGGGACGGACGTCGGCGCCCGCTCAGTCAAAGCGGATCCTCGGATCGAGGTACGCATAGAGCAGGTCGACGACGAGGTTGACCGCGATGAACGTCACGGACAGCAGCATCACGGTGGCCTGTACGACAGCGATGTCCCGCGTGCGAATCGCGTCCACGACCAGCCGTCCCAGACCGGGGCGCGCGAATACCGTTTCGGTCAGGACCGTCCCGGCCAGCAGATAGCCGAGCTGGAGACCAACGACCGTGATGATCGGGATGACCGCATTGCGGAACGCGTGCCGCATGACCAACGTCCATCCCGCGACTCCCTTGGCGCGCGCGGTGCGCAGGTAGTCCTGCTTCAAGATGTCCAGCATGGCGGACCGGGTCTGGCGCGCCACGGTCGCCGCCGAGGCGGCTCCCAGTGTCAGCGCGGGCAGGATCAGCTGCGCCGGCGTGCCGGCGCCGGTGCTCGGCAACCACCGCAGCGAGACGGAGAAAAGCATCATCAGCATCAAACCCAGCCAGAAGATCGGCACGGACACCCCGAGCGCGGTCGCGAGCGCCATCGCGCCATCCCAGGACGAGTGCTGGTGGGTGGCCGCCGTGACACCTGCCGCGAGTCCCACGGCCACGGCAAGTCCCATCGCGGCGGCTGCGAGTTCAGCGGTCGGTCGGACGCGGGTGGCGATCTCGTAGGTGACCGGCCGCCGGGTGACCGCGGACCGGCCGAGATCGAGGGTCGCAAGCCGCTCCAACCACTGCGCATACTGGACGTACACGGGCTGGTCCAGGCCGAGCAGTTGACGAATCGCCTGGATGTCCGCGGCCGTGGCGTCGGACCCCGCCATCACCTGGGCCGCGTCGCCCGGGATGGCCTTGAGGATGCCGAAGACGATGAGTGACACGCCCAGCAGCACCGGGATGGCCCAGAGGACCCGTCCCCCGATGTGCCGCAGCATCTTGCTCGGCGCCGAGCGTCAGGGCCCGCGCTGTACCTGATGGGGCACGAAATCACCGGTGGGCAGCACGATAAAGCCCGACGTCCCCCGGCGCGCACCCCAGATGTTCACCAGCTGCAACAGATAAATGATCGGCTGATCCTGCCAGATGATCTGCTGAACCTGTTTCAGGATCGGCAGGCGCTTCTCAGGATCGAACGTGCTGCGCTCGGCAGCGATCAGTTTGTCGACCTCGGGGTTCGAGTACCCGGTCCGCTGCTGCGTCGCCGGGACGTTCGTCGCGGCGGAGTCGTACATGCGGTAGAGATGGTAATCGATGTACGGGCTGCCCTTGAGAAGGCACGTGGCCGTGCCCGGCCGCGTGTCCGGATCCGACGAACTGAACGCCAGCAGGTCGGCGAACGCCATCTCCCGGATGGTCATGCGGACCCCAACGTTCGCCCAGTAGCCCTGCACCGCCTGGACCACCTGGGCGTCGCCGGCCCACCGGCCGCGGGTGAGGTTCACCGTGACATCCATCCCCGACGCGTACCCCGCGTCCGCGAGCATCTGCCGCGCCCGGTTGGGGTCGTAGCGGAACGGCGGGAAGTCGTAGCTGCCCCAGATGCCGGGGATCCCTGGGCTGTGGAGTGGCTGGGCGAAGCCCTTCATGATCCCCTTGATGATCGCGTTCTGGTCTATCGCCATATTGAGCGCCTGCCGGACGCGGACATCTGAGAACGGCGGCTTGGTATCGGCCGTCTCCAGCTCCGCGATCGTCCGGCTGGGGGTGGTACGGACGTAGAGTCCCGCCGTTTGCCTAAGAGCCGGAACATCCGCGGGGGGGAGGTTTTGGACGATGTCGGCCTCCCCCGTTTTGAGCACCACCACTCGGCCCGACCCCTCGGGGATCGGACGGTAAACGAACCGGCGCACGCGAGGCTTCGGACCCCAGTAGTCGGGATTGATCGTCGCCGAGACGTGATCGTTTGGGATCCACTCCTCGAACTTGAACGGACCCGTACCCACGGGGTGCCGCCCGAAATCCTGTCCGTACATCTTCACAGCCCCAGGGCTGACGATCTTCGCTGAGACGTCGGCCATGAGCAGAGGGAAGTCGGGGTTCGGTGGGTCGGTGGTGAAGCGCACGGTGTGGTCGTCGATCGGGGTGACGTCCTTGATGAGCAGGTAGTTCCCGCGCCGGGTGGCGGGGACGCTCTTGTCAAACATCCGGTCGACCGTCGCCTTGACCGAGTCCGCTGTGAACGGCGTCCCGTCGTGGAACTTGACGCCGGGCCGCAGCGTGAAGGTCCACATCCGCCCGTCCTGGCTCAGCTTCCACGAGGTCGCCAGCGCGGGCACGACCTGCCCCTGGTCGTTCCACGCGACCAGGCCCTCGAACATCGCATTCATGATCGCCTGGAACGGACCGGTGCCGACGGCCGGCTCCAGGCTGTTTGGCTCGGTGCCATCAACGGCCACGAAGGTCTGGTCCCGCTCGATGGCGGCCGCCGCAGCGGCGCGCGCCGGCGATCGTAGGATTGCGAACGGCACGGCCCTTGAACCGGCGGCCAGCACAGCCGCCGCCGACCGGAAGACCCCCTGCTTGAGCAACTCACGACGCCGCAGCGGCTTCATCGCTTGAGACCTCCCCGTAGTGTCTCAGGGATGCTGTTGCGTCTCTCCGGCGCCGCAGCCGCCCAGCCTTACCTGCCGGACGTGACCGATCTCGGCACGTTCTCCAAGAAAGACCGGCAGGCGCCTGTGAAGAGGGCAGTTGCTCCGACCGCGATGATACGAACCCCTTGATCAACAAGCGCCCCCGCCGCTGCGGGCGTACCGGCGACCGTTGCGACGACCTTCCCGGCTCCAAGGCCCTTGGCTATCGCGCTCCGAACCACACTGTCGACAGCAGGGAGCGATGTGTCGCCCGCCCGCACTTGAGACACCGCCAGGTCACCCGGCCCTATGAACAGACCCCGAATCCCTGGGACCCCGAGAATCTCATCCAAATTGGAGATTCCTTCCAGGTCCTCCACCAGAGGCAGCGCCCACACGACCGAATTCGCTGCGCGATAGTAGTCCAGCGGCTTCCCGGCAGTTCCGTACCTGGCGGCGCGACTCGAGCTCAATGCCCCCCGTGTTCCTTCAGGAGGAAACATGGAGGCTGCGACGATGCCTCGCGCATCGGCCGCACTCTTGATGTGAGGGAAGATCAGCCCCGCGGCTCCCGTGTCAAGATAGACGTAGGCTCCCCTGATATCCCCGTAAGGGACACGGATCAACGTGGCCATGTCCTCGCACGATGCCGCGCGAACCAGCGAGGCACAGTCGCGAATCCCGAGGGCGCCGTGTTCGGCGTCGATGAAGACGAAATCAAACCCGCAAGCTCCGGCCGCTTCTACAATGTCGGGATCTGCCCATCCGGTGACGATGCCGTACGCGACTTCGCGGTTGTTCAACCGGCGCTGCAGCCGATTATCTTTCATCGTCCATCCTCAGGTCGTTTCAAATTGAGCCAGCACGTCATCTCGGCCGCGGCGGATGTGCTGGATGATCAGAGTTTCGGCCGCGTCGGTGTCTCCCGTCTTCGCTGCCTCCAGGATTCCGCGATGCTGCTCAACAGCCGTTCGCTGCTTTCCTGTTCCTCGGAGACTTCGATATGCCAGCCGGCGAACATCGACACTGATCAAATCATGCATGCGCCGAAGCCTGGTGTTGCCGGCGCCATCGAGGACAAGACCATGAAACTGCTGATTGTACACGACCGACTCTTCGATGGCGATGCTCCGCCCTCCGCTAAACTTTTTTTCGGCCTGGGCCTGGAGCAGCTCAAGCGCCCTCAACATGCTCGCATCATGGCGCTCAGCGACCTTCCGGATGGCTAATCGTTCGAGGTATTCACGGAGGTCGTAGAGCTCGACGACATCGCTTCGCAGCAGCCTGCGGACTTCGGGAGTCCGATGAGAGTCGGCGACGATGAAGCCTTCCGCTTCGAGCCGCCTCAGCGCTTCACGAATCGGGGTCTTGCTGACCCCCAGCTGCGCCGCCAATTCATCTTCCTGGATCTTCGACCCTTCCGCCAACCGGTTTGTGGCAATCGCCTCGATCAGGCGAACATAGACCTGTTCGCCAAGGCGGCGTGATAGAACGGGTTCAAGAAACGCCGGCGCCGGCTTCATACGTTCGTGCGCCTCCTTCTGAGACGATACGTGCCACGCTGGGGCCGTTCTAAAATCTCCTTTTATCGAGCCAGCAGGAATCTCAATCCCGAACGGTGTAACAGATATTAGATATTCTTTATTCATGATACCGGGTCCTTTCCGATGGAGGTCTCTTCGTCTATGCGCCTCGGCGAGATCAGTTGGACTCAAGCCAAGACGGCGTTTGATCAGGGAGCGTCCGCGATTATTCCGCTCGGCTCAATTGAGGAACATGGGCCGCATGTTCCCATGGGAGACTACGTCGTCATCGATGAGATCGCGCAACGGGCCGCGGAGGCGAGTGGGGATCTCGTCGTGCCGACGATGCCCTTCGGCTACTCCGAGTACTTCCGGCAATACCCCGGAACGATTACCCTGCGGCCCGAGACCCTGACCAATGTGGTCGATGACACCATCGATTGCCTGATTCAACACAAAGCCCGCCGGATCGCGATCTTCAACGGCCACGCCGGAAACAGCCCCATCTTGGAGCTCCTGACCCGCCGCGTTCGCCGCCGGATCGGTCTCTTGATTCCAATCGTCTCGCCCCTTCAAGTCATTCAGACCCCGGCGTTGATTGCCCGAGTCTACGGAGACGGGGTTCAGCTCGGGCATGGGGGCGAGCCCATGGGGTCGATCATGATGGCGCTTCGGCCGGGTTCGGTCCACATGGAGCGCGCTGCAGACTTCGGACGCAAGCAGGTCTTGGGACTGCCCACCGATGGGTTGGGCGCGATCGTGTTTCGACAGGCGCGGGTATTTCTTCCATTGGACATGCAAGACGTCACTCCGGAAAGCGGAAGCCTGAGCGACCCTTCGCTGGCGAGCCCCGAACGCGGCCGGGCCCTGCTGGATTTCGCGGTCGAGTACTGCGCTGAATTCATGCGGTGGTTCCGCACAGCGGATCCGTGGCGGGAGGCCGACACGGAGGCCGCACCCAAAGGGAGATGATCCGATGGCGTCCACGCACGATAGGGACGGAAGGGAGCACTTAGGATTCCGTGGATTTCGGACCGTGGAGAGACCATCCGCTGATCTGGTGCGCCGCCTGGCCGCCTACGCTCCGCCTGATCTGTCCGACGCCATGAACGGCGGGTATACGCTCGACCCCGGCATCGGGCCTCTGTACCCCTTTCATGGACGAATCGCGGGACCCGCCGTCACGGTCGCCGTTCCCCGGGGGGCCTTCAATGTCATCAAATTCGGCATGCAACAAACGCACGAAGGCGACGTGATGGTGATCAACGCATGGGGACTGAACACGTTCGCGGTGTGGGGCGGTAACGTGAGCAGGGGCATGAAGCGCCGCGGCGTGGCGGGGGTCATTATCGATGGCGCCGCGCGAGATCCCGAAGAGGCGGAGTCGATCGAGTTTCCAGTATTCGCGCGGTCCCAGGCGACGGCCACGCCGCCGCTCGAGGGGCCGGGGGAAGTCAACGTTCCTGTGGCCTGTGGTAATGTCGTCATCCATCCGGGCGACATCATTGTGGCCGATGCCAATGGAATCGTGTCGATCCCGCCCGCAGCGGCGGAGTGGGTTCTGCGGCAGGTGGCAGATCTGAAACAACGCCACGCCCGAATTCAGCCTGTCCTGGAGCGCGGCGAGGTGACGAGCATCGACACCATCACCGAAGCGCTCGTCAAGCAGGGGTTTGTGATCGACGGACGGTCAAGCGTCTGAGACATCGGTGCCAGAGGGTCGATCCGATGGCCAAACCACTCGTGATGATTCGCTCAGGGGGGGTGTCTATGAAGCGGATTTGGACCGTCGCATTGGCAGTGTTGCTTGCCGTGCCCGTGTCGTTCACGATGGCGGTTGCCGCGCCACAACCTGGCGGCACATTAGTCTATGCTCTTCGGGATGAACCCGATCGCCTCGATCCCAACCTGTCCGGGCTTCGTCCCTCTCAGATCGTCTTCTTCCAAATCTTCGATCCGCTCATCGTTAGAGACAAGACCGACAAGAAGTTCAAGCCGTGGTTGGCGACAAGCTGGACGGTCTCACCCGACGGGACGGTCTATACGTTCAAACTCCGGCAGGGCGTGAAGTTTCACGATGGCACTCCCTTCGACGCCGCCGCGGTCAAATTCAACTTCGACCGGACGCACAATCCCAGCCTGGCCAGCCGTTGCGGCGGGTGCGCCGTGGGCTTCTATGACCACGCCCAAGTCGTTGATCCTTCGACGGTGAAGATCTACCTCAAGCGCTCCTGGGCGCCGTTCCTCGATGCGGCAAGCCTGTACTACAGGATGGTGTCTCCCGCTGGCGTGAAGCAGTACGGCGATCAGGACTTCGGCCGTCATCCCGTGGGATCCGGCCCGTTCAAGTTCGTCGAGTGGATCCCCAATGACCATATTACGCTTGAGCGATATGGGGACTATCAGTGGCCGGCGCCGATTCTGCGCCACTCCGGACCAGCCTATGTCGAGCGTGTGATCATCCGCATGCTGCCCGAGGACAGCACGCGGGTCGCCGCTTTGGAGAACGGCGAGGTGCAGGTGATCGACAATGCGCCGGCTCAGGATTTTGACCGGCTGACCAAGGACTCGCGGTTCAAAGCGCTCGTCGGATTCGTGCCGGGGGTGCCGTTTGACTTCGCCATCAACGTGACGAAACCGCCGACAGACGAACTGGCTGTGCGGCAGGCGTTGAGTTACGGGCTTGACCGCCCCACCATTGTGAAGACCGTCTTCGGTCCATTTGCGAAAGTCGGGGCGTTCCTCCCCGCCTATGGCTTGCTCACCCCGTATACGTACGGCTACGATAAGAGCGCGGACGTGTACCGGTTCGATCCGGCCAAAGCACGGACGTTGCTGGACGACGCCGGCTGGAAAGTGGGTCCCGACGGGATCCGCCAAAAGGCGGGAAAGCGTCTCATCATCCCGGTCGGCTCCTGGGAGCACGGCGTTCCAGAGGTGATGCAGGCGCAGCTCAAGCAAATCGGGATTGACCTTCGGCTCTTCATCGCTACGGGCACCGCCATTCAGACGGTCAACGAGAATCAGAGGAAGGCTGTGACGTTGATGTCGCCCCTGCCGGCTCCCCGCAGCGATCCCGACATTGTCAGCGCCTTTCTCCATTCGCGGAACGTCGGAGGAGGAGGGTTCAACTTTTCCTTCGTATCGGATCCTGCGCTTGATCGTCTGCTTGATGCCCAGGCGGTCGAAGTCAACGAGGTGAAGCGCGCGCAAATCCTCTCCGAGGCGCAGCACATGGTCATGGAGAAGGCCTATATGGTGGCCGTCTATAATTGGGACAATATTTCGCTGAAGTCGTCGAAGGTCAATGATCTCGAGTTTGACAGCATCGGGTTCTTTCCGTGGCTCCACGACGCCTGGCTCAGCCCATAAGGAGATCGGGACATGGAGCTGACATCAGCCGCGCTGCATCGGGGCCTGGCCGGTGACTGGCGGGAGCGGCTGCGTGAGTGGCCGCTCCCGCTTCCCCGGTTCGAATTGGAATTGAATAAAACGGCGCTGCTCATCGTGGATATGCAGTACGGATCGGTCGATCCTGAGCACGGTGTTGGTCCGTATTTGCGTTCACACCATCCGGCGGTCGCAGAGTACTATTACGGGCAAGTCACCCAACGCGTCGTCCCGAACATTCAGCGGCTGTTGGCCTTTTTCCGCCGGGCGGCCCGCCCGGTCGTCTATCTGACGATCGGATTTTCTCGTCCGGATCGGCTCGATGGCCTCGGCCTTCTTCGTCAAATCGACGACGATTTGGCAGGGCTGACGGCGAAGGGACCGCTGGTTCGTCGAGGCAGCCGGGCGAACGCTGTTGTTGAGCCGATTGCTCCGCTGGAAGGCGAATTGCTCATCAACAAAACATCCATGGGGGCGTTCAACTCCACGGCCATCGATCAGGTGTTCCGCAATCTGGACGTCACCGGCATCGTCGTCACCGGGGTGTCCACAGAATGTTGTGTGGCCACAACAGCGCGCGATGCCGGAGACCGAGGGTATCACGTTCTCCTCATTGAGGACGCCTGCACTGCCGTCACGCCCTACCTGCAGGAAAGCAGCCTCGTCACGTTTGCGGCCATGTTCGGGCGGGTCGCCACGACGGAAGAAGCGCTCAAAGAATTCGCGCGAGGAGCTGATATTCGTCCCGTGCCGAGGTGATCGGTGCTTCGTTTTCTTCTCCCTCGGGTGGCTCAATCTCTCCTGGTCGTGTTTGGCGTCCTGATCATCGTGTTCCTGATGCTGCATCTGGTGCCCGGGGATCCCGCCCAGGTGCTCTTTGGGGATGCCCCCGTTCCCAAGGAGCAGGTGGAAGCCGTGAGGCATGCTCTGGGTCTCGATCTCCCGCTGCATGTCCAGCTCGAGCGCTACGTGCGCCGCACGCTCGCCGGAGATCTCGGACGGTCCCTCAAAACAAACCGCCCCGTGGCAGGAGACTTGGCCCGAGCCATTCCCCTTACTGCCGAACTGGCGGTCGCAGCCATGTTGCTGGCCATCGCGGGGGGAGTTGTCTTCGGCATTACGTCTGCGACCTCTCACAATACGTGGCTGGATAGCGGCGTTTCCACTGTGGCGCTGTTGGGGATTTCGTTCCCGACGTTTTGGACGGGGCTCCTGTTGATTTGGATCTTCAGCATCAAGCTCGAGTGGTTTCCCATTACGGGGCAACACTCTCTGCGTCATTTGGTCTTACCGGCCATTACGCTGGGATGGTACGCCGGCGCGATCATCGCGCGATTGGTCAGAAGCGGGATGCTGGAGGTGCTCCGGCAAGACTACGTTCGGACGGCACGGGCCAAAGGCGTCACGGAACCCAGAGTGCTTGTGTGGCACGCCCTGCGCAATGCCTTGATCCCGGTGATCACTGTGGCCGGCATTCAATTCGGGACACTGCTCGGCGGCACGGTGGTCGTTGAGACCGTGTTTGCGAGGGACGGTGTGGGACGCATGCTGGTCCTTGCCATACTGCAAAAAGATTTTCCGTCCGTGCAGGGGGCCGTTCTCATTCTCGCTCTGGCGTACACCTTCAGCAATCTCATCGCCGATCTGTCGTACGGTTTCATCGACCCGCGGATCCACTACACGTAACACGAGCTGTGGCCCTCGTTCAATCGCACCTCAGTCCAAATCGGCCCCGGGAGCGGCGGGCCATCGCCCTGCTGGGCCGGCTGAGTCCAGGAGCGCTTGCCGGCCTCGTGGTCTTCCTCGTTCTCTGCGTCCCGTTGATCGCACCGACCTGGTTGGCGCCGTACGATCCGACAGCGGTCTCCCCAAACGAGATCTTCCAGCCGCCGTCGTTCCACCATTGGCTGGGAACGGACCAGTTCGGGCGGGACATGCTCAGCCGGTTAATCTCCGGCACGCACGTGTCGATGAGCCTCGGCGTAGTCTCCGTCTCGTTATCTGTTCTGATCAGCCTGCCGCTGGGCATTGCGTCTGGTTATTATCGAGGCGCGCTGGACTCGGTGTTGATGCGCCTCATGGACGTCGTCATGGCGTTTCCGGGCATTCTGCTGGCGTTGATCATCATTTCCATCCTGGGCCCCGGCCTCGCCAACGCCATGATCGCCGTCGGCATTGGGGAGGCGCCGGCCTACACGCGGGTGGTCCGCTCTGCAGCGCTTGGAGTCCGGGAGCAGTCTTACATCGAAGCCGCGCGCGCCATTGGCGCTCACGATACCCGTATCCTCTGGCGTTACGTCCTTCCCAACATTATTCAGCCGCTCATTGTGATTTCGAGCGTGGGGTTTGCGGTCGCGATCGTGATCGGATCATCACTCGGCTTCCTTGGCCTCGGCGCCCAGCCGCCAACCGCAGAGTGGGGGACCATGGTCAGTGAAGGTCGGACGTACCTGCGCTCCCAATGGTGGATCTCGGCATTCCCGGGCGCCACCATCGGCGTATCGGTTCTGGCGCTCAATATTCTCGGCGATGCGCTGCGCGACGTCTTGGATCCGCGCCTGAGGCGGAGCGTGTAGCCGCCGCTCGACATCGTGGTCGGTACGTTCGTGCAGCCGGAGAAGAAGGAGGCGAATTGATGCGGCGACTCTTGCTTCTGTTCGTCCTGTTGGTCGTCTTGGGTCTTCCTGGGCTCGGGTTCACCGCGGCGCCGCCGCGGCAGGGCGGGGCGCTGGTCTACGCGCTCGACGGAAGTCCGGACCGGCTCGATCCAAACCTGTCCGGGCTCCGGCCCGCCCAGATCGTGTTCTTCCAGATCTTCGACCCCCTCGTGGTGCGCGATCCGAAGGACAACACCATCAAGCCGTGGCTGGCGACGTCGTGGACGGTCTCGCCGGACGGCAAGACCTACACGTTCCGCCTGCGGACCGGCGTCCGGTTTCATGACGGCACGGCGTTCGATGCGGCCGCGGTCAAGTTTAACTTCGACCGCACCCACAATCCGGCGCTCGGCGCCCGGTGCGGCGGCTGTGCCGTCGGGTTTTACGAGTCCGCCGATGTCGTGAGTCCCACGACGGTGCGGATCCACCTGAAGTCGCCCTGGGCGCCGTTTCTCGACGCCGCGAGCCTCTTCTACCGAATGACGTCGCCGGCCGGCGTCCGCAAGGTCGGCGATCAGGACTTCGGCCGCTACCCGGTCGGGACGGGACCGTTCCGGTTCGTCGAGTGGGCGCCCAACGATCACGTGACCCTCGACCGCAACCCGGACTACAACTGGGCCCCGTCGTTGTTCACGCACCAGGGGCCCGCCTACATCGACCGCGTGACCTTCCGCATCATCCGCGAGCCGTCGACCCGCGTGGGCGCGCTGCAGAGTGGCGAGCTGCAGGTGACCACCGCGGTGTCGCCGCAGGACTTTCAGCGGCTGGCCCGCGATCCGCGGTTCAGGCCCATCGTCGGCCTCGCGCCGGGATCGCCGTACAACTGGGCGATCAACGTGACGAAGGCGCCGACCGACGATCTGGCCGTCCGCCAGGCGATGGAGTGGGGCATCAACCGGGATCTCATCGCGCGGGTGGTCTATGGGCCGTTTCAATCGTACGGCGCCTATCGCCCCGCGTACACGCTGCTGAGCCCCGTGACGTGGGGCTACGACAAGGGCTCGGAGCTCTATCGCTACAATCCCGCGAAGGCCAGGGAAGTGTTGGACGCGGCGGGCTGGAAGGTCGGCCCGGACGGCGTGCGGGCGAAGGGCGGCCAGCGGCTCGTGATCGTGTTCAACGCCTGGGAGCACGGCATCCCGGAGCTGGTGCAGTCCGAGCTCCGCAACATCGGGATGGACGTCAAGATCGGCATCTACGACGCCCTGACCGTGAACGAAGATCAGCGCAAGGGCGAGTCCCATCTCTCCCCGCTGCCGGGCGCGCGCACAGACCCCGACGTCCTCTCGGCGTTCCTGCATTCGCGCAACGCCGGGGGCGGCGGGTTTAACTTCTCCTTCATCAAGGACCCGGCGCTGGATCGGCTATTCGACGAGGGCGCGACCGAGGTCAACACCGCGAAGCGCAGGCAGATCTATGCGGAAGCCGAGCGCTACGCGATGGAGAAGGCCTACATGCTGCCGATTACGACGCGGGACAACGTCTCGCTCGAATCGGCCAAGGTCCAAGGCCTGCGGTTCGACGCGACGGGGTTCTTCCCGTGGCTCTACGACACGTGGCTGGCGCCGTGAGCCCGGCGCCGGCCGCGGCCGGCGGGTCGGGCTAGCCGGGTCCGCATGGCGCCATTCATCAGCTACCGGCTGCTCCACAGCGCGATCGTGGTCACAGGCGTGCTCGTGCTGGTGTCGCTGATGATCCATCTCGTCCCCGGCGATCCGGCGCAGCTCATGGTGGGCGACGCGCCGGTGTCGGCGGCGCAACTCCGGCTGATTCGGCACAGCCTCGGCCTCGACCGGCCGCTTTACCAGCAACTCGCGGACGACGCCCGGCGGTTCGCGGCGGGCGATCTGGGCCGGTCGCTGCGCTCCGGCCGGCCGATCATCGATGACCTTCGCGCCGCCCTCCCCTCGACGCTGTCGCTGGCGCTCGCCGCGATGGCGTTCGGGTTGCTCGTCGGCATGCCGGCCGGGGTGCTGGCGTCCGTGCGCCGCGGCGGCTGGATCGACACGGCCGTCACCGCGTTCGCCGTCGTCGGCATCTCGCTGCCGTCGTTCTGGACGGGGATTCTGCTGATCGTCGTCTTCGCGATTCAGCTCGGCTGGTTTCCGACGAGCGGGCAGGCGGGCCTGCGGGCGCTGGTGCTTCCCGCGCTGACGCTCGGATGGTACCCGGCGGGGGCGCTCGCACGGGTCCTGCGCAGCTCGATGCTCGAAGTGCTGCGGAAGGACTACGTCGGCGTGGCGCGCGCGAAGGGGCTGCGGGAGAGGGTCGTCGTCGCGCGCCACGCCCTTCGCAACGCGCTGCTGCCGACGGTCACGCTCGGATCGGTACAGTTCGGGACGCTGCTCAGCGGCGCGATCGTCACCGAGACCGTCTTTGCGCGCGACGGCATCGGACGGCTGGTGGTGGACGGCATCCTTCAGCGGGATTTCCCGGTCGTGCAGGGCGTGGTGCTTTTGATCGCGGTGATCTACACGCTGGTGAATCTGATCACGGACGTCATGTACGCCTGGCTCGACCCACGGATTCGATTCTCGTGACGGGCGCCGCACGCCCGCCGCTCCGGCAAATCACGGTATGGCGATAGCCGCCACGGCCGCCCGGCGGCCGCGCTCCCGCGATGCCGCCCGGTGGCGCCGGTTCGTGTGGCGCTCCAACGGCGCGAGCCGCGCGGCGTTCGTGTTTCTTGGTCTGATCGTCGCGATGGCGGTCGCGCCCGGGCTGGCGGCCCGATACGACCCGGTCGAGATGAGCCCCGATGCGGTGCTCGCGCTTCCGAGCGCCGCGCACCCGTTCGGGACCGACGAGTTCGGCCGCGACATTGCCAGCCGCGTTGTGTATGGGGCCCGCACCTCGCTCGGCTACGCCGTCCTGGCGACCGCGATCAGCACCGCGGCGGGCACGGTCATCGGTGTGACCACGGCCTACTATTCGGGCGCGTTCGACACCCTCGTGATGCGCGCCGTCGACGTGCTGATGGCCTTTCCGGGCATTCTGCTCGCGCTGATTGTCGTGACGCTGCTCGGACCGGGGCTGACCCATGCGATGGTGGCGGTCGGCATCGGCCAGACTCCCGGGGTGGGGCGTGTGGTCCGGAGCGCGACGCTCGGCGCGAAGGGCAACCTTTATATCGAAGCGTCACGCGCTGCCGGCGGATCCGGTGCGTGGATCATGCGGCGGCATCTGCTGCCGAACATCCGGCACATCATTCTCGTTCTGGCCACCCTGGGATACGGCACCGCCATCCTGGCGGGCGCGTCGCTGAGCTTCCTCGGGCTCGGCGCGCAGCCGCCGACGCCCGAATGGGGCAGCATGCTCGAGACGGCGCGGGGGTATCTGCAGAGCAACTGGTGGGTCGGCGTGCTGCCGGGCGTCGTGCTGGGTGCCACGCTGCTGTGTGTAAACGTCGTCGGCGACCAACTGCGGGACATTCTCGATCCGAGCCTCAGGCTCGACTAGGAGCGAAACGATGCGCGGGGGAGCCATTGCGTGTCCGGAGCCGCTGGCCGCGGAGACCGGTGAGCGGATCTTTGCCCAGGGCGGGACCGCCCTCGAAGCGGCGGTCGCCGCGGCGGCAGTGCAGGGGGTAACCAATCCCCTCGGCTGCGGCCTCGGAGGCATGGCGCACATCATGGTCGTGCGCCGCGGCTGGCGCGCGCCGCGATTTCTCAACGCCTCAGTCGCGGTCGGATCGCGGGCCGAGCCGGGCATCTTCGAAGACGCATTCATGGGGCGCAGCGAGCGCGCGGGCCGCTACCTGATCGACGGCGACCGCAATCAATTGGGCTACGAGTCGATCATGACGCCCGGGTTCGTGCGCGGCATGGACGCGTTGCTCGGCATGGGGGAGGGCCGCCTGCGCTGGCCCGTGCTGTTGGAGCCGGCGGCCGGCGCGGCCACGGACGGATTCCCGGTTTACCCGTATCTCGAAGCCTACTACACGTTTGAGGGCGGAGACCGCCCGGGGTATCCGGACGTCTTCAGGAAGCTCACCCAGGACGCCGCGGCCCGGACCCGCTATCTGCCGGGCGGCCGGCCGATGCGGACCGGCGAGGTCATGCGGCAGCCCGAGTACGGCCGGACGCTTGAGCGGGTGGCCCGCGGAGGGCCGGACGAGTTCTACCGCGGTGCCGTCGCCGGCGAGATGGCCGCCGACTTCGCCGCGCGGCGGGCGCTGGTGACGAGCGCGGATCTCGAGACGTACCAGGTGCAGGTCGCGGAGCCGGTGCAGGGCAGCTTCCGCGGCCTCACAGTGTACTCCAGCCCGCCGCCGGCACACGGAGCGGTGCTCCTGACGATGCTGAACCTGGCTGACGAGATGGATCTCGGCCGGCTTGCCTGGAACAGCCCGGATTACGTGGAAGCGGTTGCCTGGGCGACCCGGACGGCCTTCGCCGACTGCATGCCCTACCTGTCGGACCCAGCCTTCGTGACCGTGCCGGTCGAGTGGCTGACGTCCAAGGAGCGTGTCCGGGGCGCCGTGAGGGAGTTCGTGCTGGAGACCGGGCACGGCGGCGGGATCCCGGCCGACGGGCATACGACTCACGTGTCGGCGCTCGATACCGACGGCGACGTCGTCAGCATCACGCACTCCATCGGCTCGATCGCCGGGGCCGGCGTCATGACGCCCGGACTTGGGTTCCTCCACAACAACTTCATGGGTCACTTCAATCCGCTGCGCGGGTATCACAACTCCATCGCGGCCGGGAAACGCATGGGCGGGGGATGCCCGACCATCGTCTACCGGGACGGTGCCCCGTGGATCGCGATCGGATCATCCGGTGGAAGCCGGCTCATCAGCGCGGTGTTCCAAACGCTCCTGAACGTGGTGCTCTTCCAGATGCCGCTCGCAGCGGCCCTCGCTGCGCCGCGCATCCACAGCGAGTCGGGACGCAGGATCTACGTGGAGCCGGGGCTCGCGGCCACGGTCGCGGCGCCGCTCCGCCGCCGAGGGTACG